>ERZ1034678.2-NODE-2-length-213836-cov-343.600825_pt1 | contig 213836 bp, 166 predicted proteins | sample MGYA00520640_ERZ1034678 | MGnify/ENA primary metagenome ERZ1034678 (study PRJEB33766, sample SAMN09781767) | gut metagenome | biome: gut microbiome | host: Homo sapiens | place: Madagascar | study: EMG produced TPA metagenomics assembly of the PRJNA485056 data...
TCTTTCTCTTTTCTTTTACCTTTTGGCTTTCCTATGCTGTTAAGAAAAGTTAAAATTTTTTTAACTTTTTTGTTTTGTTTTTTTCTTTTTTACATCTGAAATTTCAGGATGCTAGTTCTATCCTCAATCTTTGTTTTATGCATATTCCGCATATTCATTAACTCTAAATATTAACACTTGACAGGTAAGCTATACTTAACAATAAATGTATTCATCAATTTTCATTAGGAGTACCCTTGGATACTTTAGATTGCATATTCTCCAGACACTCAGTTAGAAAATTTAAAGATAAAGACGTCCCTGAATCTGATATTCATACCATCCTACAGGCTGCTATGAGTGGACCATCTGCTGTCAACTGCAGACCTTGGCAGTTTTTAGTTACTAAAAGAAAAGATGTGTTAGAGCGTATGGCTAAAGCTAATGGTCCTTATGCTACTCCACTTACCCATGCGGCTTTTGGAGTAATGGTTGCAGGAGACTTATCTAAAGCTTACAGCAATGCTCCTGATTACTGGCAGACTGACTGCTCTATTGCGGCTCAAAATATGATCTTAGCAGCTCAAGCTCTAGGTGTAGGTTCTGTATGGTTAGGTACTTTTCCTGAACAGGAAAGAGTTCAAGCTCTAAAAGAAGAGTTTAATCTTCCTGAAAACATTGTACCTCACTCTTTAATTGCCTTTGGCTATCCTGTTGACAACGACAACCATCAAAGAGATCTCTTTGAGTCAGAGAAGGTACATGTTGACAAGTGGTAATTCTAAAAGGCATTTACCTTCAAGAAAGACACTGTTTTCTCAATAACGGATAGAATAGGCTCGTCAGAGCCATTATTTGTAAAATCATGACCAGCATTTACTGTCTGAAGTTCATGTTCTCCTTCATGACAGGAAATGATCCCTTCTGCTTGAGCAGGTTCTGGCCATACAACATGATCGTTAAGCCCTACCTGCAGTAACATTGGACCTTTGTACTTTGCTATACTTGCATGAGCACTCATTCTGCACAAACTTGTAAAGAATTCTCCACAAAGTTTTCTTTTGGCATTCCAAATATCAAACTCGTAAATTTTATGTTCGTCTTTACAAGCATGCATAACAGGATCAATTCCTGCTATTGTCAACATAACTTCCATCATGTTCACCGCTGGATTCCACAGCACTAATGACTTTATTTTACTGTCTTTTGCACAAAGTGCAGTGGCAACTAATCCTCCAAAGGACAGTCCTAAAACAGAGATCCTTTTACCATCAACATGGTCACATTGTTTTAGGTAATCACAGGCTGCAATTGCATCTTCTAATTCTGTAAAAGCAGTGATATTTTCTAATGATCCTGCACTTTGGCCACTTCCACGCATATCAATACGTAAAGAAGCAATGCCAACTTCAGACAATTTTGAGGCAAGTAAGGCAAATTTACCCTTTGGTGCTGACTTACTTACAGACTCGTGACGATTTCCTGTAAAACCATGTATTAAAAGCACAACAGGAGCTTTTGTATCACTATCTGGTAAACTCAAAGTTCCAACTACTTTTTTGCCTTTAACAAAAAAGCTCAAGTCTGTTTCTTTCACTGTAAATTTGACCTTATTAAGCTGTGATTATCTGTACTTATTCATTCTCTTGATCTTTGAATAAACAATTATCAGAGCAACCTGTTGGATATTCTTGCTTAAATGAAGTTGCTCCAGAGAACATCTTGTATGAAGATACACCTGTTAAATCAAAATTCTTTAATGGCTGGTTAAATGACTTTGCATCTGTAAACATGCCAGGAGCATTTTGCAGTGTTGCAAGATCCCATTTTTCTAAAGGCTGATTAAAACTCTCTGCCTCTCTGAACATGTATGCCATGTTAGATACTCTAGAAACATTCCAGTTTTCAACTGGCTTATTAAATGATTTTGCACCAAAGAACATGCTAGACATGTTCTCTACTTTTGAAACATTCCAAGCACTGATGTCCTGATTGAACGCACTTGCTCCAAAGAACATATAAGCCATTGTTCGTACATTTGATACATTCCATGAATTTAGTGGCTGATTAAAGTTCTTCAACTCATAGAACATACCTTTCATGTTCTGAACATTTGAGACATCCCAAGCATCAATTGGCTCATTAAAGGAATCTGCTTCAAAGAACATAGACTGCATATTTACAACTGAAGATACATTCCACTTTTCAATGCCTTTGTAATCTTTTCTAATCTCATCCTTACGGCAGGTTCTTTTGACTCTAATATATTCAGAATCGTTGCTGATATAGTCACACTTTGCAAAAAGGAAACTCATATCGGTGATCTTGCTAGTATCAATTCTGTCTAGATGAACTTTCTTGTTCTTGATGAGTTTTCTTAACTCTGACTTATCAATTGGCTGATAATCGTATGGCTTGTCTTTGATAAATTTGTCATTTACCACAGCGCCAGCTGAGAAAATCAAAATAGCTACAGCAAGACCTGGAATAATATAAGCAGAAAGACGAGATGTTGAACTTTTTCCATGTTCTAATTTTTGTTCACGACGTGCAATAATGCCTAAAAAATGCTCTTTTACTTGGCTATCTTCACCCTTTTCAATCAAAGGATATTCATCAGTTGACTTAATCATGTTGAGTCTTACTTTTGACAGTTTATTAAGACCGCTTAATCCCTTAATTTTGAACTTCAGCAAAATACATAAAATTAAAAGTTCAGTACAGTTTGGTTTTTCCTCTTTTAGAATAGTGATCTTTTCTTGAGCTTCACACCAATGTTCTTTTTCAAGATCACGCAGAGCAATTTTAATCCATTTGTTAAAGTCTTTGTTTGTATCTGTAATCATAACTGTCATATCGAAATTCCAAAAATTTATCTGACAATTTTAAGGGATCAAAATCCTGTAAAACTTGATAATAAGCAAAATATTCACAAAACAAAAAAAATACCGCAGATTTTGACTGCGGTACTTGCTATCAATTAACGCTTATTACCACTTAAGGGAATTATTCCCACTCAATAGTTGCTGGTGGTTTTCCTGAGATATCATAAACAACTCTTGAAATACCATTGATTTCGTTAATGATACGATTTGAGATATGCCCTAATAAATCATATGGTAACTCAGCCCACTTTGCGGTCATAAAGTCAATGGTCTTTACAGCACGCAGAGATACTACGTAATCATAACTACGATGATCACCCATAACTCCTACGGCACGAACTGGTAAGAATACAGTGAAAGCCTGACTTACTTTCTGATACCAGCCTGACTTGTTTAACTCTTCCATGAAGATAGCATCAGCCTGACGTAACAGATCTAAATATTCTTTCTTAACTTCACCTAGAACACGAACACCTAAACCAGGACCAGGGAAAGGATGTCTCATTACCATAGCCTCTGGTAAACCTAAAGCTACACCAATGCGTCTTACTTCATCCTTGAAAAGTTCACGTAAAGGCTCAACTAACTTGAATTTTAAGTCCTTAGGTAAACCACCTACGTTGTGGTGAGACTTAATTACGTGAGCTTTACCTGATTTAGCAGCAGCTGATTCAATAACGTCAGGGTAAATTGTACCTTGAGCTAAGAACTCAACACCTTCTAACTTTCTTGCCTCGTCAGCAAAAACGTCAATGAAGGTCTTGCCGATTGCCTTACGTTTTAACTCAGGATCTGAAATACCTTTTAGAGCCTCTAAAAATCTGTCTGAAGCATCAGCGTATACGAAGTTCAAATCAAGAGGAGCAAACATCTCTTTTACCTGAGCACCTTCGTTCAAACGTAATAAACCGTTATCAACGAATACACAGGTTAACTGTTTGCCAATAGCCTTTTGCAATAGTAAAGCGGTAACAGATGAATCAACACCACCTGATAGACCTAAAAGAACTTTCTTGTCGCCTACCTGCTCACGAATTCTTGCAACAGCATCTTCGATAATAGCATTTGGTGACCATAATGCGTGCAAACCGCAAACATCAAGGACAAAGCGTTTTAAGATCTCACCGCCCCGCTTTGAGTGGGTTACCTCAGGATGAAACTGAACACCAAAGAACTTCTTATCTTTATTATAAATAGCAGCATATGGGCATGTATCAGTGCTACCTACTGTAACGAAACCATCAGGGATAGCTGTTACTTTGTCGCCATGAGACATCCAAACATCTAACTTATGCTCACCTTCGTGATCAGTTAGATTGTCAAATAAAGGACACTCTGCCTTAATTTCTACAGTTGCATGTCCATATTCTCGTTTTGATGAACCTTGAACCTTACCACCTAACTGAACAGACATAGTTTGTAAGCCATAGCAGATACCTAAAACAGGAACGCCTGCATCAAATACCCACATAGGAGCACGTGGAGAACCAGCCTCTGTTGTAGACTCAGGTCCACCTGAAAGGATGATACCCTGAGCACCAAAATTCTTAATTAAATTAAGATCTGCATCAAATGGATAAATTTCGCAGTAAACACCGATTTCACGTACACGGCGGGCAATCAGCTGTGTCACCTGAGAACCGAAATCTAAGATGAGGATCTTTTCAGAATGGATGTTCTGTGAAGACATAATTGAATCTCTTGATAGATTTAAAACGACAAATGCACCTGCATTGCAGGTGCATCATGAAATATTAGACGTGGCTCTGATAGTTTGGAGCTTCCTTAGTGATGGTTACGTCATGAACATGAGACTCATGGAAACCTGCACTAGTAATACGTACGAACTGAGCTTTAGTACGTAAGTCATCGATTGTTGCACAACCGGTTAAGCCCATAGCAGCGCGTAGACCTCCCATCTGCTGATGGATGATGTTGTGTAATAACCCCTTATATGCGACACGACCTTCAATACCTTCTGGTACTAACTTGTCAGCTGCATTGTCTGACTGGAAGTAACGGTCAGCAGAGCCCTTTGACATAGCAGCTAAAGAGCCCATACCACGGTATGACTTAAATGAACGACCCTGATAGATTTCAATCTCACCTGGAGCTTCTTCGGTACCAGCGAACATTGAGCCTACCATTACGCAGTTAGCACCAGCTGCTATAGCCTTTGCAATATCACCTGAATAACGAATACCACCATCAGCGATAACAGTAATGTCTGTGCCCTTTAAAGCTTCAACTGCATTTGATACAGCTGTCATCTGCGGTACACCGCAACCAGTTACGATTCGGGTTGTACAAATTGAGCCAGGTCCAATACCAACCTTAACTGCGCTTACGCCAGCATCAGCTAAAGCTAAAGCACCGGCTGCAGTAGCTACGTTACCACCGATAATAGGTAATTCTGGATATTCTTTACGTAACCACTTTAATCTGTCTAAAACGCCCTGTGAATGACCGTGTGATGAGTCAACTAATAAAACATCGACACCTGCTTCAACTAGAGCCTTTGCTCTGTCTTCATTGCCAGCGCCTGCACCAATTGCGGCACCAACTCTTAATCTGCCTAAAGCATCTTTACAAGCGTTTGGCTTGTTTGAAGATTTTTGGAAGTCTTTTACAGTAATAAGCCCCTTTAAGTGGAAAGCATCATCAACTACTAAAACTTTCTCAATACGATGTTTCTGCATTAAAGACTGAACGTTTTCGCGAGACTCATTTTCTCTTACAGTAACAAGACGCTCTTTAGGTGTCATAACCTCGTGAACCTTAACCTCACCATTAGTTAAGAAACGAGTATCACGACCTGTGATAATACCTAATAGGTTATCCTTCTCATCTACTACTGGGAAACCGTAGAAACCATATTTAGCAGCCATCTGGCGAACCTGATTGATGGTGTTCTCAGGGTGTACTGTAACAGGCTTGGTTACCATACCGTTTTCAAAACGCTTTACACGAGCAACTTCCTGAGCCTGTCTTTCAATAGACATGTTCTTGTGAATGAAACCAATACCACCTTCCTGAGCTAGAGCAATTGCAAGGTTTGACTCGGTAACGGTATCCATTGCAGATGAGATCATTGGAATGTTCAACTGAATGTTGGAGGTCAATCTAGTACGAAGATCTGCAGTGTTTGGTAAAACAGTTGAATGTGCAGGCACTAACAGTACGTCGTCGTATGTTAAAGCCTCTTCCATAATGCGTAGCATAAATTCCTCCAAAACTTGTAAAATTTGATCGGACATTATACAAGAAAAAGTGATCGTTTTATCAGTTTTCAAGATGATTTTTTTGTATAAAGTTATGTTCTCAGTTTCTTTTACATTTGTGCCTGTGAAAAAGTAAAGAAAAATTTAATTTTCGCTAATTAGTCAAAGCTAATTTTTGTATAAGATTTGTCTGCTATAACATCCAATACAATTTCAACTTGTGGTACTATCTGACAAGTTTTTAATTTTGGATAAAATAATGAACAACTACTCTTTAGAGCCTAAAGATGGCGACTTTGTTGCTCTAGTGAAGCAACTTGAAAAGAAAAATGTAGCTGCAATGAAAAATGACGTTGTCAAAAGCAATGCCAAACATCAGGAGCACATTCAAAAAGAAGCTATCAATATCCAATCTACTCCTCAAGAAAGGGCGTCTGTACTTAAGACAAAAAATAACAATTTAAATCATGGAGCAAAAGCCCCACCTCAGCAGAGTACTTACCAAAATTCTAATAATGCAACTTTAGGAAAGGTTAGCAATAAGAATGCTGTAAATTCAAACAAGAAGACTTCACCATTAGTATCTTTCTTGATTGTAGCTTGTATTTTCGTATTCTTTAGCTTGATTGTGTTTTCCGATGATCCAAAAAGATTAATTAGAATTTTTGTGCCAGTTTTCTTTGCCCTGATATTTTTTAATATCTTTAAGAATAAAACTAAAAAGAAATAGCTTTGGAGTAAGGTATGTCAGATTACTTAATTTGGTTAATTGTAGCTCTTGTAATTCTAGGCTGTGAAATGATGTTAGGTACAATCTATCTTTTAGCATTTAGTGCTGGAGCTCTTGCAGCATGTATTAGTGCACTGTTTGGATTGTCCCTTACCTCACAATTTACAATTGCTGCAATAGTAATTGTTCTAGGTGTAGTTATTGCGCTTTACTTTAGAAAAAACTTAAGAAAACTTACTCCTAATACACAGTGCGACAACCTTGATAAAGGACAAATTGTAAATGTTACCAGCGTTAATGAAGATGGCAGTGCCAAAGTAAATTATCGAGGTACAACTTGGACTGCTTATGCTGATAACGGATCTCTTGAATGCGGAGTCTATAAAATCGACCGTGTTGAAGGAACAAGACTTATCCTCAAAAAGTAATTTAACCTTAGGTTAAATTATCAAATAACAACAGATTCAAAAAATAACTATTACGGAGACTTTAAATCATGTTTGATATGTACGATGACTTTTTGTCAGGCGGACTTGTAGTTGCAATTGTTCTAATTGTAATTGCACTTATTTTTGCTTTTAAATCTATCAATGTTATTCCTCAGCAGACAGCTTGGGTTATTGAGAGATTAGGTAAGTTCCATAAGGTACTAAATCCAGGTCTTAACTTCATCATTCCTTTTATTGATAAAGTTGCATATAAGCACTCTTTAAAGGAAATTCCTCTAGATACACCAAGCCAGGTATGTATTACCCGAGATAACACTCAGTTATCAGTTGACGGCATTTTATATTTCCAGGTTACCGATCCAAAGCTAGCTAGTTACGGAACTTCAAATTACATTATCGCTGTAACTCAGTTAGCTCAGACCACCTTACGTTCTGTTATTGGTAAGATGGTTTTAGATGAAACTTTTGAAGAAAGAGATCTTATCAATAATCAGGTTGTATCAGCTATTGATGAGGCCGCTTTAAACTGGGGTGTTAAAGTTCTGCGTTATGAAATTAAAGATTTAACCCCTCCTGCTGTAATCTTGCAGGCAATGCAAAGACAGATCACCGCAGAACGTGAAAAGAGAGCTGTTATTTCTGAGTCTGAAGGTAAAAAACAGGAGCAGATTAACCTAGCAACTGGTGCTAGAGAAGCTGCTATTGCTAAATCTGAAGGTGAAAAGCAATCAGAAATCAACGTAGCTGAAGGTAAAGCTCAGGCTACAATTGCTATTGCAAATGCTACTGCTCAGGCTATTTCTTTAATTGCTAAAGCATCTGAAGAACAAGGTGGTAACACTGCTATTAACTTAAAGGTAGCTGAGCAGTATATTGAGGCATTCTCAAATCTTGCTAAAACAAACAATACTCTGATTGTTCCTAGCAACCTCTCTGATGTATCAGGCATGGTAGGTTCTGTCATGAAGATTGTTCAGAGCACCAAAACTGCAAAATAATTTATTTAGCTACCTAAAAAGACAAGATTATCTAAAATGATCTTGTCTTTTTTGTATGACAAGCTGCATATTAATGAGCATTAGTAGCTTTTGAATATTAGTCTGTCAATTCTTGGAAAAAATTATGAGTGAAGAAAACAATAATCAATCCTTTCCAGATGATAACAGAGAAAAATCACCTGTTATCATTATTGAAAGAAAGACATCAGGCAGTTCTCATAAGATCTGCAAAAGTATAGGAAAAGTACTGCTTACTATTGGCTCTATTATTACTTTTGCAAGAAACTTGGTTTTCAACTTAATCTTTTTACTGCTTATTTTTGCTATATTCTCAGGAATTTATTTTGCCAATAATGCAAATGATATAGTCGAGAATACAGCTGTTAACGCTGATGGTTCTGTAAAAACAGTATCTCCAATTCTCTATTTTGATCTGTCAGGTACTATTCATGAAATGCCTCAACCTGACAATGAGTACACCAAATTTACAAAGCAATTTTCTGATGTCTTAAATACACCAGAATACAATGATGTAGTATCAATTGAAGAAGCTTTAAATACAGCAAGTGACGACAAGAGAATTAAGTCTGTCTACTTTAACTTTTCTAAAACTGACAGAATGCCAATGCCTGTAGCTTCAAGAGTAAAAAAAGCAATCTTAGATTACAAAAAGAAAAATCCTGGAGTAATGGTAAATGCTTACTCAGACGCATATAACGCCTCATCATATTTAATTGCTACTGCCTGCGACAAGATCATCTTAGATCCACTTGGAGGTTTCACCTTTAGAGGCTTTTCAGCATCTTCTCTTTACTTTAAAGATCTCTTAAACAGATTTAATCTCTCCCCTTTAGTCTTTCGAGCTGGAGATTTTAAGAGTGCTGTAGAACCATTTACCTCTAACAGAATGTCAGAGCCGGTAAAAGAAGAATACCGCAAGGCCTTCAACATTTTATGGCTTACCTACTTAAAATCTCTAAATTCAAGACCTAATACAGGTAGTGCTATTGGAAATCTCTATGCTGTACCTGATAACTACATTAAGACTTTAGTAAATTACCAAGGCAGTGAAGCTGAACTTTTAAATAAACTCAATCTTGTAGATGAGCTGATGTCTCAAGAGGACTTTAATGCTTCTTTAATCAAACTTTATGGTCAAGGTAAGAGCATCTTTGAGCCCAAACTTACTGGCTATCAGGATTATTTAACTTTAACTTCATTATCTAAGCAAAAATCATCAAAGAAATCTGATAAGAAGTTAAGTTCTGTTGCCGTTATCTACGGCATAGGAGATATTGTAGATAAGGCAGAGAGTCCTACTACCTTTAGCCCTGATAATATCAAAGAAGTTTTAGATGATATTAGAAAAGATAAGTCAGTAAATAATGTGCTTCTCTACATAAACTCTGGTGGTGGTTCAGTTACAGCCTCTGAGAAAATTAGAAACATGCTGGTTAACTTTAAAAAGGAAACTGGTAAAACTCTAACCGTATCGATGAACGGTCTAGCAGCATCTGGTGCTTATTGGATCTCAACTGCAGCAGACTATGTATATGCAAGTCCTGAAACAATTACGGGTTCTATTGGAGTGTTTTCTTTAGGTATCAGCGCAGATAAACTCTTAAATGAGTACGGTGTTTATGAAGACGGTGTTGAAACCTCAGAACTTGCTAGAACATCTATTGCAAGAGAAATGCCTCAGTCTCAAAAAATTGAAATTCAGTTATCTGTTGAATCCATTTACAAGAAATTCATTACTTTAGCTAGAAATGCTCATCCCGAGCTTAAAAAAGTAGATTACAGAGAGTTTGCCGAAGGCAGGATCTTTACTGTATATGATGCTAAAAACATTCATTTGATCAATGATATTGATACATTTGATAATTTAATTGCTAATGCTAAAAAGCAAATTGAAAAAGATAAAAATACCATTTGTAAAGTAAAACACTTTGTTCCTGATGGAATTGACAGCCAGTTTATCTTAAAGAGACTGTTATCAACACATATTCAAGGGCTTGTGTCTGACAATACTCTTAAAATGCTTTTATCTTGGTTTGATACAGCATCTGTAAAAGGTAGCAACACTCAAGCACCAAAGATCATGGCTACAAGTGCTTTTACTTCAATTGATTTGTAAATCTGTACAATCATCAAAATTTTCAAATAGCTAAAAAATAAGGTCCATAAGGACCTTATTTTTTACAACGACCTTCTGTATTATTTTATTTCATCTTGTCGATTTTCATGTTTCGATTTTGATGTCTTGTCAAAGCTTCAAAAGAAGTACTGTTTTTTAGTTTTGAATGACTTGTAAGTCTTAACATGAATACTTTCACACAAGGCTTATTTACATAGATCTTTTTAACACCATACATCTCTTTTTCGTTTGGAGCGCCTGTAGGATCTGTAGTATCTAATACTTCTACCCATTCAGCACCTTCAAGAGGGATAGGAATCTCGATAATATGCTCATTGTATTTTTGATTAAAGATAAAACACCAAGTTTCTCTTCTCTCTTTACCTTCAGAGCCTAAAGTTAAGGTAATGACATCTGTATTAGGATCTTTCCAGGTTGTTGAATCCATGGTAGTACCATCAGTTTTAAACCAATGAGCCTCGTACTTTTCATCTTGCAGATGGAAAGTATCTTCAACTAAGGTTAACTCTCTTAGCATCTTAGACTTATGGCGCAAAGATGATACCCTTTCAATGAAGTTAATAAAATCCTGGTTTTCTTTGTTGTAATCCCAATGATTCCAACACATAGCATTGTCCTGGCAATAACCGTTGTTATTGCCTTGCTGAGTTTTGGAGAACTCATCGCCAGACAGTATATGAGGCACACCTTGAGATAAAAGAACGGTTGCCATTAAGTTACGCTTTAGCAACCAGCGCTTAGCTAGAACTTCGCTGTTCGTAGTAGGACCTTCTACACCTTGGTTAGATGAGTAGTTCTCATCTGAACCATCTCGGTTGTTCTCAAAGTTTGCTTCATTGTACTTGTGAGAATAACTTACAAGATCTTCCAGAGTGAAACCATCATGATAAGTTATGTAGTTCAATGAAGCGTTAATTGAACGATCTTCTGAGGAGAAGACATCTCTTGAGCCCATAATTCTGGTTGCAAAATCGCCGATTAGACCAGGCTCTCCTCTCCAGAAACGTCTTACTGTATCTCTGAACTTATCATTCTGCTCAGACCAGCCTGTGGGAAATTGACCTAATCTATAACCGTTAGGTCCAACATCCCAAGGCTCTGCAATCATGATTGACTGAGCTAATCTATCAATGCAGAAACATGACTTTAAGAAAGCACTGTCTCTATCATATTCGTGGAAGATCCCTTTGTGGCTTTCTCTACATACAGTAACACCCAAATCAAATCTAAAGCCATCAACCTGCATCCACTTTGTCCAATGGATTAAAGAATCTAAGATTAAGTTCAAAGTAGGTCTTGCTTGAGCATTTACTGTATTGCCACAACCAGTTACATCATAGAATGATGAGAAATCTTTATTGCCATTCTCATCTTCTTTAAAAGTATAGTAGTTAGGAGCATCTAAACCTTTTAGACTTAAGATAGGACCTCCCTTACCACCTTCTGCTGTATGGTTGTATACCACATCTAAGATCACTGCAATACCGTTGCGGTGCAGTTCTCTCACCATAGTTCTAAACTCATCGACACACTCTAAAGGCTCAACAGCATATCTAGGATCTGGTGCCATAAAGCTTACGGGGTTATATCCCCAGTAATTAACCAAACCATGTTTGATTAGATGAGGTTCACTCATGAAAGCTGCTATAGGATTTAGCTGAATAGCGGTAACACCTAATTTCTTTAAATGAGCAATTACACTCTCATGGCAAATACCTAGGTACTTGCCACGTAATTTTTGTGGAACCTTTTCGTTTAGTTGAGTTAGACCTTTAACATTTGCCTCATAAACAACGAGGTTATCACGACCAAACTGAGGTTTAGTCACACCTTGCCAATCAAAACTTCTATCAATAACAACTGCCTTTGGTACAAAGTTGGTATTGTCATTTAAGTAGCGCTGTTGATTATAGGTGTAAGGTTTATTTAGAGCTTTTGCATAAGGATCAACTAAAAGTTGACCTTTCTTGAAAAAGAGACCTCTGTCGGGATCGTATTCACCTTCTGCTTCAATTGCATAAAGATCACCTACCCCTACATTTGGAATAAATCCATACCAAATATTTCCAAATTTGTCGGTAAGTCTTACTTTATAGCGTTCTTTTTCATCATGATCATATATGTGTACGATTACAGATTTAGCCTTAGGAGACCAAATAGAAAAATAGCATCCCCCCTGAGCTATTGAAGCACCTAAAGGAACTAGTCTGAAATCAATATTAGATGGTAACTTTCTTAGCATATAACTGACCTTAATTATTATTTTCGCTTGGTGTCTTTAATTTTTATATTTTATTGTACAGAAATGCAAATTTTGTTTAATAATTCGAAAAGATGTGACGAAAACAAAAAAAGGCCTTCTAAAAATAGGAGGCCTCTCAAGAAATTTAAACTTTAATCTGAAATCTTCTTAACAAAAATTGTTGCAAGAGGAGGCAGATCAAGAACAATTGAATGGTAGTTGTTCTGATAAGAAATATTCGATGCAACAATTTCATCAGAGCCAGTACCGTAACCACTACCCCAATACTTCTTATCATCAGTATTTAAGATAACCTTGTAAGTACCAGGTGTTGGTACGCCTAAACGGTAAGCGACATAAGGCACTGGAGTGAAGTTAGATACAGCCATAATGCAATCGCCATCATCACCAGATCTTAACATTGCAAAGATACTGTGGTCAGCATCATTCACGTCTAACCATCTAAATGCATCAGGATCGTAGTCTCTCTTCCATAAAGCAGGCTCTTTCTTATACATTTCGTTAAGATCTTGAACCAACTTCTGAACTCCCTGATGCTTAGGATACTTCAATAACCACCAATCTAACTGAGCATTATCATTCCACTCAGAACCCTGACCAAACTCAGAGCCCATGAAGTTTAACTTCTTGCCAGGATGTGCATACTGGTAACCTAAATATGCTCTTAAGTTAGCAGCCTGTTGCCACTCATCTCCAGGCATCTTGTAAAGTAATGAGTGCTTACCGTGAGTTACTTCGTCATGAGAAATTGATAAGATGAAGTTCTCGTTGTAAGCATAAATCATAGAGAATGACATCTCACCATGGTGATACTTACGGAAGAAAGGATCTGTTTGCATATACTCTAATGAATCATGCATCCATCCCATATTCCACTTAAAGTTAAAGCCTAAACCACCGGTACTTGTTGGACGAGACACACCTGTAAATGCTGTTGACTCTTCAGCAATGGTTACAGCATTTGGATGTTTTCTGTTAACTTCTTCATTAAACCACTTTAAGAAGCTTACAGCCTCATAGTTGATATTACCTCCATCAACATTAGGGATCCATTCACCTTCTTTACGAGAGTAATCCCAATACAGCATTGAAGCTACTGCATCAACGCGTAAACCATCAATGTGGTATAAATCAAGCCAAATTAAAGCAGATGCAATTAAGAATCTACGAACGGTATCTCGACCAAAATCATAGATTAGAGAATTCCAATCTGGATGCCATCCGCGTCTTGGATCTTCGTACTCGTATACACAAGTACCATCGAACTTAGCTAAGCCAAAGGCATCGGTTGGGAAGTGAGCAGGAACCCAATCTAAGATGATACCAATTCCATTTTGGTGGAATGTATCAACAAAGAATTTAAAATCATCGATTGTTCCAAATCTTGAGGTAGGAGCAAACAGACCTGTAGGCTGATAGCCCCATGAACCTGAGAACGGATGCTCCATAATTGGCATCAGCTCAATATGGGTGTACCCCATATTCTTAACATAATCTAACAGATCTACAGCTAACTCACGATAAGTTAAAGGCTGACCATTCTCACTCTTCTTCCAAGAACCCATGTGCAGTTCGTAGATTGACATAGGTCTTTCTAACTTGTTGCCAAGCTGTGACTTCTGCCATTCTGCATCATGCCAAGTATAGGTTCTATGATCTGAAATAATTGAAGCAAATGAAGGATACTGCTCGTGATAGAAACCTACAGGATCAGCTTTATGAGGAAGACGATTGCCAAATGGATCTTTAATCTCATACTTGTAACGAAGTCCTGCACCTAAACCAGGCACAAACAGAACCCAGTGACCTAATAAGCTCTTAGCCATAGGCAAACGGCGCCCATCCCAGAAGTTAAAGTCACCAATTACACTTACTGCTGTTGCTGAAGGAGCATATACGGCAAACTTAGTACCCTTTACTTTTACTCCATCCACATCAACTTCAATTAGCTGAGCACCTAAAGTCTTATAAACATTTGCAGGCTCTTCATTCATGGTGCTAAGACCAAAGAATGCTTCGTCTCTAAACTGATAAGGATCGATAACTTCAACTACTGCATCTTGGTAGGTTACCTTGAATAAATAGTGGAAAGGCTTATCAACATTTACCTTCTCTTCAAAAAGTCCATCTGGATGAACTAAAGTCAAATCACAGATGTGTTTTGTTCCATCGATAGAACGAACCTCAACACTTTTTGCACTAGGAAGCCATGCTCTTAACAAAAAGCCACTTTCACCATCAACCTTTTGTAAACCTAATGTTTCAAAAGGCTTACCAATTCTTGCATTATTAAAATCATCGATCAGCATAAAGCCGTCCTCCTAGTTTATTCTCTAGCCAGGGTCATTGACTTGGTCATATCAATTACGTGCTGATTTGCAAATATATCCTCAAGATCAGCTGTCAACTTACGACGCCAATTTGGATATTCAGTATATGTTCCAGGAACATTTACTGGCTTATCTACACCAATCCAGTCCTCAATCTGAGAGCTGAACAATGAGCATGAACCTGTACACATATGGATCTGTATGGCTGTAGCTAGTTCTTCATTCATTACAGATTCTTTTGCATTTCGTGTATAAGAATCAGAAATTGAACCTAAACCATGCAAGCTATCTAAAATTCTCTGTTTAGAATCTTCTCTTGCAGTTCTTAAATCGTCAGCTTCTTTTTGAGTGTAAAGACCGAGCTTAATACCCAAATCTAAATCGAAGCAACCCCACCAGCCTACTAATGTTGGCATATCATGGGTTGTCAGTGCAGACATTGCCTGACTTATATAATCACGAGGAGCGATATAACCACCATCCTGAGCCTTTTCATCGAAGAAGATCTTATATGAGAAAGCACCTACCTTACGTAGCGCCTTAGTCAGCTCTACAGGAATAGTTCCAAGATCCTCTGTAATCACCAAACACTTGTTACGGTGAGACTCTAAAGCAATGATACCTAAAAGATCATGCATATCATAGTGAACATATGCACCAGTTGAAGCTGGCTCACAAGTTTTTGTAATCCAAAGTCTGAATAAACCTGCTGCATGGTCGATACGAATAGCACCACAAGACTGCATGTTAGCTTTGTACATAGCAATCATAGGCTTGTATGCACATGCTTTAAGTGCACTTGGAGCCATTGGAGCTAAGCCCCAATTCTGACCTAGAGGGCCTAGTGGGTCAGGAGGTGCACCAATTGAACCTTTAGTTCTGAATACATTATCAACATCGGCCCAAACGTCACAGCTTTGCTTTGCAACACCAACAGCTAAATCTCTATAGGTACCAATTAACATACCGTCGTTTTTAGCTGTGTTATATGCATCAGCTAACTGCTCATAAGCTAAGAATTGTAAGTAGCAGTAGAACATTACATCCTGCTGATGCTCTTTTCTCCAGGATTCAACAAAGGTTGAATGAATATCCTGGTACTCTTTAGGGAACTTCTCCCATGAATAAGCATCTATTCCCTGACTATAGAAGTAGTGTTGCATTGCATCGTAGGTTGCAAAGTTAATTAGATTCTCACCGCCTCTCTCAACAAATTCATTGAACTTGTTACCACGAGAAGATCTCTTATCATCAACTTTCACATTATCGAAGATCATACGTAATACCTGAAGCTTTGCCTCAATTACGCCTCGATAGTCAACGTATTCTTTATCTCTTAGAACACGAAGTTTCTGTTGAAACTTCTCTGAATTAATTAGATCAAGAGCTTCCTTGCAGTGAGCTAATTCAGGAACAGAATTTACTGAAATATAAACAATGTTTACCCAGTTTCTTGAAGATGGTGAATATGGGCTTATGGAAGATTCATCAGGTATTGCAGGGTAGCCTGCGTGCATAGGGTTTAAACCTACAAACTGACCACCACACTTGTGAACACCTAGTAACAACTGTTTTAAATCAGCAAAATCACCAATACCCCAATTGTTTCTTGAACGAACTGAATATAGCTGTGAGCTTACACCCCAAACTTTCTTGCCATTTAAAATAGACTCAGGAGTGTACATCTTTACAGGTGTGATAATTAAAGACATTGGAATTGACTTTAAGGTCTTTCCATTAGCCTTTACTACTACAGAACACTCATGATAACCATATGGCAACTCAGAGATTAAAGAATATCTGCGAATATCGTATACAGTACCTGCAACATTCTTGAAATCTGCAATTTCAACTTGCTCTAGAGGTAGCTCCCTTTCGATTACACGCCCATCTTCAAGCTTTAATGAAACAGATAAAGTAGCGTTTTCATCTTCACCAAAAGATTCTGGTGTTCTAATGTAAAACTGCTTTAAATCCTCATCATTGATAACTTGAACAGGATCAAGAACATTCTTAAAAGGTTGTAATTCTTCTTTATCTAAGATTAACTGAAGAGCTTTTTCATCTTCTACAGGGTAGCCTAAAATTTCTAGAACATTTTTTCTGCTCTCATCTGAAATTTTTACAAGCTTATTTGTTGCATCGAGGTACTCTCGAGCAATGCCTTTTTTGTCTGCTAATAATTGAATGTCTATCATGAGTATACCGTGTTATTAAAAATAAACTTTCTTGATCATGCAAAGCACTCTCAAGGAAAGAAATAACTTACAAATGTGATTATAATCATTAATGATACTCAATACCCTTGATGCATGCTAAAAAATTGAGATTTTGAGCCGTTTTTTTGTTAAAAAATTTGAGCGAGTCTAAATTTTGAAAAAGAATATGCATTAGTTTCAATTTGTGCATTGACGATATAAAAAGTGTAAAAAATTTTGAAAAGGGTCTGAAACGGCTCATCAATGCAAGTTCAAGAAATGCCCCAAAATACAAAATTGTATGATTAACGATAATAAAAAATGAAACAATACGAAATTTTTTTTCATTTTTATGTAAACGTTTAAAGTAAATTTTTATTCTTTATAATCAATCTGTTATTTTTTACTAATACATTAAATAGATTAAATAATCAATTTTTAACATAAAAATAATAAAAAATGTGTTTAAAAATCACAGTCAATCGACTAAACTAATTGCGCTTTTTAGTTAAAGCTACTTTTATAAAAGTGATCGGTTATAGTGCTCAATCTTGACAAAACCGAGAATTAGAGTATCTTTTAACTGTTTTAATTTTTGTCAATTGTTAACTACGGGTAACATTTAATATGACTATTAAAGTTGGTATTAACGGCTTTGGCCGTATCGGTCGTTTCGTATTCCGTGCTTCAATCTATCGTCCAGAGTTAGGTATTCAGGTTGTTGGTATTAATGATTTATTACCACCAGATTACATGGCTTACATGTTAAAGTACGATACAATGCACGGTCAGTTCCAGGGCAAAGTAGAAGTTAAAGATGGTCACCTGGTTGTAAACGGCAACACCATCCGCGTAACTGCTGAGCGTGATCCTGCAAACTTAAAGTGGGGTGACATCGGTGTTGATTACGTTGTTGAGTCAACTGGTTTCTTCTTAACAGACGAGTTAGCACGTAAGCACATCCAGGCTGGTGCACGTCGCGTTGTTATGTCAGCTCCTTCAAAGGATTCAACCCCAATGTTTGTAATGGGCGTTAACAACGACACTTATGCTGGTCAGGATATCGTTTCTAACGCATCATGCACAACAAACTGCTTAGCACCTTTAGCTAAGGTTATCAACGATGAGTTCGGTTTAGAGCAGGGCTTAATGACTACTGTTCACTCAACAACTGCTACTCAGCGTACTGTTGACGGTCCTTCAATGAAGGATTGGCGTGGTGGCCGTGGTGCTGCTGGCAACATCATCCCTTCATCAACTGGTGCTGCAAAGGCAGTTGGTAAGGTTATTCCTTCATTAAACGGTAAGTTAACTGGTATGTCAATCCGTGTTCCAACACTAGACGTTTCAGTTGTTGACTTAACCTGTACCTTAAAGAAGGGTGCTACATATGCTGACATCTGTGCTGCTATCAAGAACGCAGTTGCAGGTCCTATGAAGGGCATTATGGATTACACCGACGAAGCTGTTGTATCTTCAGACTTCTTAGGCAACACCCACACTTCAATCTTTGATGAGAAGGCAGGTATTGCTTTAACTGATAAGTTCGTTAAGTTAGTATCATGGTACGATAACGAAATCGGTTACTCAAACAAGGTTCTTGAGTTAATCAAGTCAATGGAAGAGTCAGGCAAATAATTTTTGCTAGATAATTTCTAAGAAATGCCCCTTAGTTGGGGCATTTTTGTTTTTAACGTAAAGAAAAATTAATGCGCCTATTAGCGCATTAGTTCTAATGTTATCTACTCGAAATCATCCTGTTTTAAAGGAGTCTTTTCTTTTAGATCGAATTTAGCTTTCTTGCCTAAGACCTCATTTAACAAGTAAGGTTCTAAACCTAAAGCTGGTCTTACAGAACGAACATGCTCTTTTGATAGGATCTCCCCTTTCTTAAGCTCTTGTACAAGATAAATTGAACGTCTTCCTGCTCTCATTGGATATTCATCTTCCTGTAGACGTATTCCTTTAACTCCTAAAGATTTAGCAACCATCTTGCAGTCTTTTACAAGCTTTATAAGATCATTCATCTCCATTGAAAAGGCACTGTCTACACCACCATTTTTCTTATCGTCTGTGAAGTGCTTTTCAATCATATCAGCACCTAGAGCCGTAGCTGCTATATCTAGCTCATCGCCAATCGCATGGTTAGATAAACCACTTCTGCATTGATATCTCTCTTTTAAATATGGGATTGAGTTTAAATTGAACTTTTCAGGATCAGCAGGATATCTACTCTCACAGTGAAGCAATGTAAGATCTTCAATACCACTTTTTCTAACTACATCAACTGCTCTGTCAATTTCTTCTAAGGTAGCAAGACCTGTTGACATCACCATAGGTTTACCTTTAGAAGCACAATAATCAATTAGTCCTATATCGTTTAATTCATATGAAGCAATTTTGTAGACTGGACATCCAGCTTCTTCTAGGCAGTCAACATCTTCATATGAAAAAGGGGAGCTGAATAAAAAAATTCCATGAGCCTTTGCATGATTAAAAAGTGGTTTCATCCATTCGCGTGGAGTTTTAGCTTTTTTATAGAGTTCATAGTAGGTCTGACCTCCCCATAAACCGCCTTCTAACTTAAACTCTGGCCTGTCTGAATCTAATGTAAGTGAGTCCTCAGTATAAGTTTGAATTTTGACAGCATCAGCTCCACATTCGTGAGCCAATTCCATAAGTTCTATGGCTCTGTTTAATGAGCCATTATGGTTTCCAGACAGCTCAGCCACAATAACAGGCATTTTCTTATTCTTATACATATTTCACCTATAAAAAACTCCGATGACTTATTTTAGTTATCGGAGTTTAGTGTAATTTATTCAGTATTACTACTGCTATAAAGAGAATTTATGGATCTTGCTTACAAACTACATTGAGCGTAATGCAGCTATTCTCTTCTCTAATGGAGGGTGGGACATAAATAGCTCAGATACAGTTACTGGTCCATTGATGCACAAAGCCTGCATATAACTCTGATCTTTACGCTCTTTAGGCTGAATTCCTCGTTTTAATGCCACAAGAGCTCCTATCATACATTCCTTTCCATTAAGCATTGCAGAGCCAGCATCGGCCCTATACTCTCTGAATCTTGAGAACCACATTAAGATCATAGTTGCTAATAATCCAAAGACCATTTGCATTATTGAGTTAATTGTATAGAACATCATAGATGAACCAAAAGAAACATTACGATTATCTGAATTATTTCCCCTGGTTGCATTAACAATTGCAAAGGCTGCTACATAAGAAAAGAAATAAACAAAGGTATTTAGAACACCCTGTAATAAAGCCATAGTTACCATATCACCATTTTTGATATGGGAAATTTCATGACCTAAAACACCGGTTACTTCTGATTGACTCATAGAATTTAATAAGCCTGTGGATACTGCAACTAATGCAGCATCTTTTGAAGCACCTGTTGCAAAGGCATTAGGATCAGGTGAATTATAGATACCAACCTCTGGCATAGCTAATCCATCTTTTTGAGTAAGCATTCTTACAGTACTTAATAAAAAAGCTTCCTGCTGATTTCTGGGGGTAGTAATTACCTGTACTCCATAAGCTCTTTTGCACATTGTTTTTGATAAGAACAGTGAAATTACCGATCCTACACAGCCAAAGATTGCGCACATTACTAGTAAAGATGCATAGCTTTGAGTATCAATCTGAATACCAAAGATATTAAGCAGGATTGAACCTACGATGCTTACAAGCAGTAAAACAGCAATTTGCATTGCAATATAAAGAACTAATCTCATATTCTGTTTCCTCTATTCATTTAAGAGATTACAGTAGTTTTCTTATCTGTAACTTAGATATGAAAAGTTAATTTACATTAACAATAGTTGAATTTAACAAATCTCATTAAAGTGAATCTAAATCAATTGTTAGATCTTTTTTCACTGACTTTTCGTCACTCTCATCTGACTTTATATCAGAATTGATATCTACACCATTTAAGGTAATTTTATTACCATTTAATTCAAGTACAGTTGAGTAGTTGCTGCCGTCTGATGATATTGCACCTGTTTTTAAATAATCTTCAAGACCGACTTTGTACTGTGAATCTACCCACTCATCCACAAAATCTACAGGAGACTTAGCAAACAGTTTTAAGTAAACCTTCTCTGGCTTTTTAGTTACTGAATTAAATGAGACTGAACTTTGACCTTGAAACTTGGTTTCTTTGCCATTGTGAATGAATGAGAAGTTATCTACATTTACTTTTACAGGCTTTGATAAATTCAAGATTAAGCTTTGCATAGGATCATCTGCATGTTTAATGGTCTTAAGCAGATTCATGAGATTGATACTGTCTAAAGAGCTCTCATAACTTAACCTAGATAAATCATAGAAAGCAACCGTTTGACCTTCTCTAATTCTTGGGAAAGCAAAGTAGGCATCCATAGATCCTTTTGAACTTACTTTTTGGAAGTTCTTATCTTCATTATCAAATGACACATCAACCTTAAAGTTCTTTACAGATAAACTATCTCTTAAAGTTTTATCTTTAACATTGTCATCTGGTTTAAAACCGATTAAGTACAAAGTTGAGGCATCAGCTGATAATTCATCAAAAGAAACAGAAAAAGAATCAAAAGAAATTTTCTTTGAAGATAAATAAAACTTTGGTTTGGCTATCGTCTTTAAGTTCTGAAAAACAAATGTATAGGCCTCGCGACCTGAATAAATATCACGTCCTCGACAGTTGATGCCAGAGAACTTTAAGACAGTATCAATAGAACTTAAACTTCTACCTGAAACAGCAACAACGCTGTCACCGATACGGCAGCGACCATCTTCTAAATTTAAGTCAAAAGCAGAGGTTCTTAAGTTAGCATCTCCCTTTAACTGCCATGGATAGAAGTTAACTTCACCTGTCATATCAATTACAGGTAAACCAATTGATGAGAGTAATTCATCAATGTTACCGTCATAATTTTCCTTATAGAATCTAACTGTAAATGATGATACTGAGAAATTGATGTCAACCGCAAAGGTTGCTCTTAGTTCTCCTACAGGAGATTCAGGAACAGTAACTGATACTTTGCCCTTTTTAGAGAGCAAAGAACTTGATACGGGAGTGTAGACGATTCTGGCATAAGACTGTCTTGAATTTACTAGTCTTAAAGCATCATTGAACTTACTATCAAAGATATAACTTGCACAAAAAGCTAAAGCTAGCAGAACACTTAAAAGGAAAACTAAGATGAAAGCTAAGATCTTTACTGGCTTACGCATAACTATCTTTCATCCTGAAGTTTTGCAAGGATACTACCACTTTCTTTTAGAGCTTCTTCAGAGAAATCTCCAAAGTACTTTCTTACATTTAAGAATCTCTCGGTAAAGATATCAACATCAGCCTCTTTGATAACCTTTAACTGTTCTTGCAAGCTGTTTACAAAATTTTCAATTAATTCATAATTCTGTTTTGATGACATGATGATGTCAGCATATAGACGAGGATCTTGAGCAAAAAGACGACCTACCATCATCAGCTCCAAGCGATAGATAGGACTTGAAAGATCTTTTAATTTATCTAAATTTGGTGCAATTTCACTTAAAAAATTACCATAACCATAAGTACTAAAGTGGCGTAGTGCCTGAATAATACTCATAGCTCTATCATGTTCTTTAGCAGAACATCTGCAGATATTAGCGCCCCAAATACGTAACTGCTCAACTAAAAATTCTGATGCTTTTTCATCTCTTTCAGGAACTGTAACTACAACCTGTTTTACAAGACTCTTCACATCAGGACCGAACATAGGATGAAGACCTAATACAGGACCTTTGTGATATTTCATCATGGCTTCGACAATTGGTGCCTTCACTGAGGTGAAATCACATAAGATCTGATCTTTTCTTAACATTGGGGATAACTGTTTGATGATATCTATTGTGATATCAATTGGCACAGAAACAATTACAATCTTGGCATTTTTCAGGTATTCAGGAGCTTTATCCCAGCCACGATGACCAAATGAGAAGACTTTGTAACCTGATTTTTCAAAATAATCTGAAAAAATTCGGCCCATACCACCGTTACCGCCGACGATAACAACATCCCCATCTGTCTTTAAGCAACGTGGATAATTAAAGTCTGTATTTGAGCACAATTTATATGACTCTCTTAAAACTCTTTTCATAATGTCAGATAAGAGTCCTTTTGGAAGGTCATATTCTCTTGCTAACTTTTCACAGTTATCAATTACAAAAGCTTCTCTTTCATGTGAGTATGCACTTACACCAAGAGCTTTTTTGCAGGAGGCCGCCTTTATAACCAAATCCTGACGACGTTTTAAAAGACTAATTATCTCTTTATCTATAGCATCAATTTTCGATCTTACGTTTTCTAAATCAACAGCACTCATTAGTCATCAATCTCATCTAAATAGCTCTCAACATCTTTATCCTCTTTGTTTTCCATAGAGGCATTTGGATTGACCTTACCCTCTTGATACATCAGATAGACCTGTCGCAACTGAGCATAAGGATCAACAGCCTTGTCGATTGCCTCCTCTTGAGGAATTAAAGAAGCTCTTACATCAATACCGTTAATTACGGTACATGCAATTGAGGTCCAAGGAGTTATAAAATAATAAGGCCAATTATCTACAGCTGAAGCGTGAATACTTCTTTCTGTTGTAGGTCCATAAGCTGGAACCATGATATAGGCGCCCTGATCAACACCTGCTTTACCCATAACTGTATTCATACTCATAGATTTCTGTTCTAATCCCATGTGCTTTGCTACATCTATAAAACCTAACAAACCTACAGTTGAGTTAATGGTAAAACGCCCTAGTGAAACACCTGAGCTTATGGGATCTCCTACTAAAACATTGTTAACAGTGTTGTTAAGCTCTGAAAGATTAGAAAAGAAATTATGCACTGATGATTTTGCTAAATAAGGCAATTTTGAATAGCCGTGTGCGACAGGTCTTAACAGATATCTATCTAAAACTACGTAATTTAATTTCCAGAACGCATTTTTGTTGATGTATTCAATAGAGTCAATTGAATTTCCAGGTAATATAGATAAGCCATAGCTGTAATCAGCATGGCTTGCCTTCACAGATATCTGATGTGGAGCCATTGGGCTGTAATTTGAATGAGATGCGTTAGCTTCTGAAAAAAGAGAAAAAGAAACTAGTGCAGTGCATAGAATTTTTTTAATCATATAGACCTCACATACATACCTACATTTTACAACATGAAAGCCCTTTTTTCCGTTGTTAACTCATAGATGTTTCAAGATAATTTCACAAATGCGCCAAAGATCTGCATATCTAGATTAGTATTTTGTTATGATATACGTGTATACGTATATCTAAATAATCAGTAAGCTTCCATGGATACTATAGACGTTGATTTAAAGACTTCTGTCGATAAGTCCAATACGGATCTAAATAAGACAGAGTCAGAAACACAATCTGGGACAGCAAAAGCCCAGATAAATGCTAATGCCACTGCTAAATATATAAGTGTGATTTCAAAACACAAAGGTCTTTTAGCAGAGTCTCAGGCAAGGACATTTAATCAATTAAATTCAAGCCTAAACTCCTTTGTTAAGGATAGCTCATCTATTGCAAAAGAATCCTATAACAAGGATTCTGCCACGATGGGGCATTACAGAAAACTTACAGTACAAGTAATCAACAGAGATCCTAATCTGCAAGAGAAAGTTGCGTCAGATTTATCCTCTCAAAAAGAGATGGTACGCTCCCGTGATGCAGCTTCGGTTTTAGAATCTGATTTAAAGAATCTGCCTAAAGTTCTATCAGAAGGTACTGTAGCAGGTCAAAATCTTGGAAAATTTATCTGTCAGAGTGTTGTAAACCTTACTGATTACGAAAATATGGGAGCCGGTTTACAAAGAGATTTGGCAATAAGACAGGTATTTGCACCAACTGAAGAACTGTCATTACGCTCAAAACAGGCTACTGCAGAAGTGCTTGCTGCCTCTATTGCATATGTAAAGAGCAATCAGCCCGAAATATTAACTACACTAAAACCAGAACAGCAGGAAATTGTAAAACCAAAACCTGGTTCTACAACTCCTCAGATCATGACCCGTTATCTGCGTCAGGCTCTAGATGAGTTTCCTGATGATTCAACTTATCTTGATATCTTCAAACAAAACAAGAAAGTAGATGAGGCAGAGGACAACTTTAAAGATGATGTTTCAAAAGAAACCGCTAAGAGAATTCATGATCTGATTGCCAAAGCTGCCCTTACAGCAAGAAAGAGTAACCTTTTAAGCTCAAAAGAAGAAATTTCTCTTGAAAAGACTGTAAGTACAAAAGCAGATTCTCCATCTGCAGCTGCTAATACTGCTGATGAAAAGTCTGTTGAAGCATCAAAACTCTCACTTTCAGAGCTTTCTGCCCGTGCAGCTAAACTGCAGCAGCAGTTTAGAGAAGAGAGAATGAGACTAGCAAGTGAAGGCAAGTTACCAGATCCTGCTGTAAAACCAAATTACACCTCAGGTGACTCTGCTTCAAACCTTGAGCTTACAAATCAAAGAATAGCTCAGGTAGATAGAGCTATTGATGAGAGAATTGCTAATAACAGTAATTTACAGGATCAACATGCTAAATCAAAAGAAAAGGCAGAACCTGTTCTTTCAGCTGAAGAAATCAAAAAGTTAGCTATAGATGCTGTAAAAGAAGCACTACAGGAAACTGTAAAATCTCAAATTGAAGCTAATCAGAATGCTGCAAAATTAGCAGCAACAGAAGCTGTAAATGCTTTAAAAGAGAGTGTCTTATCTAAATTTGAAGCTAATCAGAATACAACTAAAGAAGTAGCAGCTCAGGCTGTAAAAGAAGCTTTAGAGCAAAGCACTAAAGCTCAGCTTGAGGCAAGCCAAAACTCTGCAAAACAAGCTGTAGCAGAAGCTGTTAACTCCTTAAAAGAAAGTGTCTTCTCAAAATTAGAAGCAACACAGAACTCAACTAAAGAAATAGCAGCTCAGGCAGTAAGAGAAGCTTTAGAACAAAGTTCTAAAGCTCAGCTTGAGGTAAGTCAGAATTCTGCTCGTGATGCTGCAACCGAAGCTGTTAATGCCTTAAAAGAAAGTGTCTTATCAAAGCTTACTGATAATGAGAACAACTCAAAGAGTGTAGCTGAACAGGCTGTAAAAGAAGCTTTAGCAAAATTTGAAGAAAGTCAAAGTCAGGCTAAAGATGCTACCACTCAGGCAGTAAAAGATCTTAAAGAAAGTGTAAAAGCTCAATTAGAAAAAACTCAGACTAGTGCAAAAGAAGCAGCCACATTAGCTGCTAAAACTGTCTTAGAAGAGAATGCTAAGACTCAAAATGAGAATGCTCAAAGTTCAGCTAAAGAAGCTGTAAAACAAGCATTAAAAGAAGCTCTTGAAGGCAGTCCTCTTGCTAAGAATGACTTAAGGCAGAATGCTTATGAAAAGCATCAGACCTTTAATATGTCATTTAGAGGTTCAGCTGTTGCTGATTTCGGTTCATACAACATGGGACCTACTCTATCAGTAAAGATCCCTGACGGTGTTGCTGACTATGCAAATGGTTCAAATGAAGTAAATGCAAAGAGCGATCTTAATTCTGTAAATACAGAACAGAAAGCTGAAGCTTTAAAAGAAGAGTTCTTAAAATCTCAGGCACAAGATGTTCGTGAAGAAACAGTAAAAGATGATGCAACTTCTTTTGAAAACACAAAGGTAACTGATGGCATTAAAACAGTTGGAAAAGCAGACAGTACAAATACTGTTTCAAAGTCAGTAACCACAGAGCAAAAAGCTTTCGAGTTCAGTACTACAAACGATGATGTCATCAACGCTGACACTGAAGATGAAACTTATGATGTTGCAGTTGATGAAAAGAATGTTTTAAGCAACGAAGATGATGTTAAATCTGATGAGGTGCTTACTGACAAAAATAGCCTTAAGGACAAGGCATCAAATCTAAAAGAGCCTGTAGCAAGCACTGAAATTGATGAGCTTGTAACTGATGATAACAATGTAGTAGCTAAAGACAATGAAAAATTAGCATCTGACACAAAGGCATCTGTAAATACAGATAAAGACAGTGATGATATTCTAAAGCTAAATCAGATTTCTAACACACAGAACGGCAGTGTTGCATCTACTGAGGTTACAGAAGAAACTTCAGAACAACCTGTTACAGAAAACAATTCAGGAGATAAACTAAGTAATGTTCTTGTTTCTCCTGTTGTAGCTAATGACAGTACTATTACTGATGACAGCCCAATAGAGATTGAAAATACTTTTACAATTCCAAAGGATAATGTTGCGTCTGACAGTTCTAAAGTAATCACACCAGAAGAAAAAGCACTTGCTAATAGCGCTTTAGAACAGGCTAAAGCACAGAGTGAAACTGTTTTAAATAAGCCAACACCTGATAATTCTGTTCTTCATGATGAAGATGATATATTCAAATCAAATGATGAAAAATTAGAAAACTCAGACTTGCAAAGTGCGGTTAAAAACAGGCCTTCTGTTCTAGCAGGTTTAAGTGCAAAAGAAGGTTCAGATGTTGAGTCCTTGACTGATGATACCCTAAGTGTAACTAATGGCACTAAGAACAATTTACAAGGTGCTGATAGTTCTTCTAAGAATAAGTCAGTTGAAAGCAAAATCTTAGCTTCTACTGTACCTTCAATGGAATTAGAAGATCAGGTTGTGCCTTCAGATGTAAAGCAGGACTTAAATATAGAAAAGAAACTTACAGATAGTGCAAAAGAAAACTCTGATGAGTCACCCCTCACTATCACTAAGATCCCTGAGAAGACCCCTGGGGCTGCTGCGATTACTCAAGGACAAAGTGAACCTATTCCTGAAAAGAGCGTGGTAGACAATGTCGCTGATGTGAAAGAAAAAACAGGCTTTTTCTCAAAAATTGCTTCAATTTTTGGTAAAAAAACAGTTGAATCACCTAAAAATGTAGCAGAAAGCGTAACCACGCCTGTAGCTACTGTTCCAAATTTAATGACGCTTATGTCTAAAGGATCTCCTTTAGACAGTCTCATGTACAGCTTAAAGGTACAGGCAAACAATACCGCTCTGCCTGATGCTCTAAGAGAAGAAGCTAAGAATTATTTAGACAAGTTGGAAAATCCTATCGATGACTTACCTTCTGTAGCAAACTGGTTGAACTTTACCTCAGGACCTATGTCCCCTACTTCACCACAGGCTTTAGCGCTTCATCAATGGGCTTTCATGCTTTTATCGATTAGATTTGCTCAATTAGGTAAATCCGTAGATAAGTTCTTAAAGAAAGATGTTGACCTCATGGAAGACAGATTTGATGAGACCTTAGACGAGATGAAAGCAAGCATTGATGCTAAAGGTAAGAACAACATTCCATCTTTATTAGATGAAACCTTAGATCAGATTGTAAGGTATCAAAATCCAAACAAAGAAAATCTGCCATTATTATTCCAGTATATACCGTTACCTCCAACTTATGATGGAGGTCGAGAAGGAGGCTTTAACGCTCGCCCTGTAATCGAAGAGGATGGTAAAAAGTCCTGGCATTTAAACTTTGTCTTCGATCTTGAAAATTTAGGTCCAATTGAAATCAAGGCTGAAGCTAAATTACCAGAACTAAAAATCTCAGTTGTAGCAAGTACCTTTAATGGTCTGCAAAAAGTCCAAGAAGCTCTGCCAACTCTAAAAGAGAAGTTACAGGATCTTGGAATTACCACCCGTAATGCAACTGCTCGTATGGGTAAAGTTCATATTAGAGAGAAGAATGATCGTCCTGTAGTTGAAGTAAGAACTAAAAAAGACGGTTCAACTTTCTCTGTAGATATCTAGGTGAACTATGCAAAATACCGATGATAAAAATATAGATAACGAAAAAGCTACTAATGAAGAAGCATTAGATGCTACTGTTGTCGACAGTGAAAGTGGCAAAGAACTAGAGACTGAAACTCAAAATGTAGACGATAAAGATAACATCTTTATCAATGCTACCGATGAAGATCTGTCTTTTAAAGCCAGCTATGAGAAGGCTTCAGCTGCTGTTGCCATTTCTTATAACGAAGAGAAAAAGTCTCCTTTTGTAAGCGCTCTAGGCTATGAATCCAGAGCTCAAGCCATTATTGATATGGCAAAAGAACTAGGTGTTTATATTCACAAAGATCCTGTTTTATTAAATGAGCTTAAAGCTTTAAAGGAAGGTGAACAGGTTCCAGAGCAACTGTTCCAAATTATCGCCGAAATTTTAGCTTTCAGCTATCTTCTGCAGGGCAAAACACCAGAGAGCTACGTTAGAGCTGATGGAACCAAAGCTATCAATACTAAAGCCTAATTTAGTTATCTAAAGTAGAAAAGACAATTTCAACTACTTAAAAAGAAGGCTGGTACTTATGTATCAGCATTCTTTTGGGTTAACCAAAAAACAGACTGTTTATAAGTTAATCATTTGAAACATATGGTACTGGTACAGGCTCTGGATCTGCAACAATAGTACAGTTCTGATCAACGTACATTACTTTATCTACTCTTACAGGTAGTAAGTTCAAGCCTGGCAACATACAGGTATCAGCTACGATGTTGCCTGATTTATTGAAGTTTACAAACTTAATACCTTCAGGTTTCTTTAACTCAAGTGAGTTAACGCCACGCTCTTGTAAAAATCTGCCATAAACTCTCATCGCACCAGATGAACCGAACAGACCTGTTGATTTGTTGTTATCAAAGCCTACCCAAGTTGCAACCACCAGATCTGAATCAATACCTACAGACCAGGTATCTCTGCTGTCATTAGTAGTACCGGTCTTGGTTGCAATGTTGACATTTGGGAATAATCTACCAATTCTTCGTCCTGTACCTATCTTAGTAGCTTCAGTCATCACATACATGGTTAGATATGAGTCTCTAGGATCAAGTGTTGGCTTTACTTTGGAATTGGCACGCTCATATACAATCTTGCCATCTTTTACCACAGTGCGCAGTGTAGTTAAGTCTTTATAACTACCGTCTGTTGCTAAACTTGTATAAATCTGAGTTACCTCAAATGGGGTTAACTCAATGGTTCCTAACAGCATTGATGGATAGAATGGAATTCTGCTCTTCTCAATGCCAACGTTCATCAATGTATCTCTTACATGGTTTAAACCTACTCTCATACCAATCTTAACTGTAGGTACATTCATAGAACGGGCCATAGCTACATAAGTAGGAATTCTGCCGTGGTACTTCTTGTCATCATTGTGAGGTTGCCATAATTTACCGTCAGCTAATTTTACGGTAATAGGAGCATCATTAACCATAGTGCCGGTATGAATACCATTATGGAAAGCAGTTAAATACACAAAAGGCTTAATAATAGAACCTACCTGACGCTTACCTTCCATCACACGGTTAAAACCAGCATACTGTGGTGTTCTACTGCCAACCACTGCAGAGACTTCAGCTGTACGCCATGAACTTACCACCATTGCAGCTTCCATACCACGAAGACCTGTTTCTTTTTCAATGGCGTTTAACTCATTTTGGACAGCATCTTCAGCTGACTGCTGAGCCTGAGGATCAAGACTTGTAAAGATCTTAATACCGTTACCTGATAGGAAATCAGGACCGAACTTTGAAGAAATCTCTTTCTTTAACACGCCCATAAAAGCTGGTGTCTTAGAATAGTTCATTGAACCACGCTTAATTACACCTAAAGGTCTAGCTGAATACTGTTCAAACTCGGTATCGTTGATGATACCTCTATTTCTTAAAACAGCTAGTACGGTATTACGTCTTTCTAAGGCCTGATCAGGATGTCTCCATGGGTCATAATAAGAAGGGCCTTTAATAATACCTACAAGTAAAGCCATCTGATCCTGAGTTAACTCAGAGATTGGTACTCCAAAATAAAAATATGAAGCAAGACCAAAACCATAGATACCCGCAGGTCCATTTTGACCTAAGTAAATTTCGTTCATATAAGCTTCTAAGATCTGATCTTTAGTATATCTATGGTTCATGATAAGAGCCATGATGATCTCTTTGAACTTACGGGTATAACTCTTTTGAGAATTTAGAAAATAGTTTTTAACTAGCTGCTGAGTAATTGTAGAACCGCCTTCAACAACAGAGTGAGCGATAGCATTCTTTATAAAGGCTCTAGCAATAGCAAAGAAGTTAACACCAATATTTGTTCTGAAAGAACGATCCTCAATTTCTAATAAAGTTGTAACCAGAGCTTCTGGTACCTCTGACAACTGAATAAAGATTCTGTCTTCTTTAGGATCAATACGGTTGATTCTGTCTAAAAGTACTGGATCCATTCTCACATAACCTAATTCCTCATGAGAGTCTGCATTGATGATCTGAGCTACTCTCTGACCGTTAAAGGTTACCAATAAAGATACCGTGTTTTCAGCGCCATCAGGAAATTCAAAAGGTCTGCGCAGAATAACTACACGACCAGTCTTAGGATTGGTTGCATACTCACCAGGCTTTTGAGGATTATTTACTTTTCTGTATTTTAAGAGCTTTAGCTCATACTCCATCTGTTTTAAAGACAGTTTCTGATCTGGATACAGCTCTAGAGGTCGTGAGTAGACTACCGCAGGTAGTACCCATTTATCATCAACGCCAAACTTTGATAAAACAACAGAGTCAAAGTAGACAAAAAGCAGAGCTAAAATTACAACGCCAACTACGCCTACCTTTAAGCAAAAATAAATTAACTTCTTTTTAATGCTCTTTTCTTTTTTAGGCTTTTTATCCTTTTTATTTGGATTTTCGTTATTATCTTGAGCATTTACGCGCTCATTTGAGGCATTTCTTGATTGCTTAAAAGAATTCTCCTGGTATGAGTTATCTGAAAAATTGTTTTGAGAATAGTTATTCTCAGAATAATTACTCTGACAAAATGAAGGCTCTGTAAAGCCATCATCATTCTCAAGATTATTAGAGATACTGCGATCACCAAAGGTAGGTTCTGGTCGATTTGGATCTTCTTTCGTAGGATCTATTCTGTCAATACGGTCTTCAGAATCTACAGCGCTAAAGCCCTTTAAAAAATCGTCACTATTATTGTTATTCATTTCATTCTTTCTTAAAAAGTTTACGCTGTATTATAGCAAATGAACATGATTTAGAACGCTTTAAATAGTGGGAATATGAAAACTTAATTATACAAAGTAGAACTTATCAAGGTTAAGAGAAGATAAAAGCAAAATATATTTAGCAAAAACGAAACATACATCAATGAAATTGTGGATTTTATCTGTGTTTTTAGATCTTGCGTCAAATAATCAATATCTATCCTTGATAGATAGTAAATAATAAAGCATAATTGCTCACTCAAAGAGAACCTAAAAATTTGGTTCTTTTATTTAAACAAATGATACTTAATACTTACACTGTATTTTTGGACAGTAATTAAGTTAAGGAAGAAGAATATGGCTGACAATGAAAAGACTGCTACTGCAATCGACTCTATGGGCCCTTTAGCAATCGCTGGTGTTGAACCTTACCAAGAACAACCTGGCGAAGAGTATATGAACGAGAAGCAGAAGGCTCATTTCAAAAAGATCCTGACTGCATGGCGCGATCAGCTACGCAATGAAGTAGATCGTACCGTAGGTCATATGAAGAGCGAGGCTGCAAATTTCCCAGATCCTCTAGATAGAGCATCACAGGAGGAAGAGTTTGCTCTTGAGTTACGTGCACGTGATCGTGAACGTAAGTTAATCAAGAAGATCGAAAAGACTTTAGCAAAGATTGATAATGATGAGTTCGGTTACTGTGAACAGTGCGGTACCGAGATTGGTATCAAACGTCTAGAAGCAAGACCAACTGCTGATTTATGCGTTGACTGCAAGTCATTAGCAGAAATCAAAGAAAAACAGCTTCAAGGCTAATCAGATTTAAAAGAAATGCAGGTGACTATATGTCGCCTGTTTTTTTATCAGCTATGTACATCGGACGCTTTGCCCCATCCCCTTCAGGAAGACTTCATTTTGGCTCTTTAGTTGCAGCCTTAGGTTCTTATCTTAGAGCGCGTCATGAAAACGGGCGTATTCTCCTCAGAATCGAAGATCTTGATTTTTACAGATGTAAAAAAGAATACACCAATCTGATTATCAATGAGCTTCATACTTTAGGCTTTGAATATGATGGTGTTCCTTATATTCAATCAGAACACACCGATGTGTATCTTGAAAAAGCAAAAGAGCTCATATACAAAGGTGAAGCTTATTACTGTCACTGTACAAGGGCTATGAGAAAACAAGAGCCTTGTCACTGTAAAGAGCTACATTTACAGCAAACAGAGAATACAAATTATGCCTTAAATTATGAGGTACACGATGTTTGCAATAATACTTTTGAAGATGAGCTTTTAGGTAAAGTTCACTGTGAATATAAAACTCATGAGCTTACTTTAATTAGGACTGACAGAGTAATTTCATACAATTTAGGCTGTGTCGTAGATGATATCTTAGAAGGTGTAACCGAAATTGTAAGAGGAGCGGATTTAATTGATATCACACCGGCTCAACTCTCACTCTATTCAAGTTTTAATAAAAATGCTCCACGCTATTTGCATTTACCTTTAATCATGCAAGATAGTGAAAGAAAACTCTCCAAACAGAATCATTCTCCTGCCGTACTTGATTTGGCAAGTCCACAGAAATTGCTGATTACGGGTCTTAAGTTTCTGAATCAAGAAACTGAAGATTTGAACGAAGACATGTCTGTTTACAAGATACTTTCAAAAGCAGTAGATCGCTTTTGTATTGAAAACATCAGCAAGAGACCTTTATTGATGATCAAACTACAACATAGTCAATAAGCCTCTATATAAGAGGCTTAATTTAGATACTTTCTCTGAAGGCTAATTTTATAATTCTAACTGAGATACGCTCCAAATAGATTTTGCCTTTAACGCCATATCTTTTTGGTGTCTGTCAATAGCTTCTGGAGACCACTCTTTATAGTTATTTGCTACCAATTGAGTTGTCTTTATAGTGCATTCTGACAATACTTTAATTTTTTCAGAATAATCTTCAACTCCAATATCTCTATTTTTACTTGGTTGCAAAAGAACCATATTACCAAGTCTATATACCATTTCCATACAAGCTTCACTAGTGAAGCCATTCCACCCATCTGGTGCGTTTTGAGGCAATATGTGCTCAATGTTCAAAGAATCAGAGGTAAAATCCAATGATGTTCCAGACATTTTTTTTTCTATGGCACATAAAATATATCTAACCAATTTTCGCGATCTTGAATCTGATGTATTTATTGATTTACTACTAAAATCAAGATAAAAACGATCATCGTCTATATATATTGGCTTTAGATATGACCACACATCATTCAAATCAATAATTTCTTTTGAACTTATTTTTTCTGCAACTTCACAATAAACTTTTTCTTGGTCAGCTGGAGAATATGAACCTATCGTATTGTATCTAAAGGTAATTACCACAATAGCTCTTAGTAAAGAAGAAAATTCTTTTTGTTTAAATTCACGTTTTGCTGAAAGAAGCAAAGGGTATGGCTGTCTAACCCTAAACATCCTAAGAAGTGCAAGGTTGTTTTTATCTGACTCGCTAAAATCCGATAGTTCAGGAGAAATCAAAGCCAAGTAATTATCAAGATCTGATTCTAACCCTTTAATTAAATCAAAAACTCCTGCTCTGTCTTTAACATTATTTTTAACTGTTTTGAAAAGTTCTGAATGTCTTGATAACTTGTACTTGCTGTTCCAATAAACTCTTAAAAAATCAGGAAACTTTTCTGATTGCAATCTTGCTTCCAGTTGCAACCATCTCTTTTCTAAAATGTCTAGTTCGTATTGAGATTTACTATTCGTATCCAACACTGAAAATAAGTAGTTTTTTAGAAGATCAGTAGAAGACAGTCTTACACCACGTGAATTTAAAGTTTCAAAGACCTTATATGCATTGAGTTCATCAGTAACAGTAATTACTGTAAAAAATAGCACATCACTCAAATCTTCTACAAATTTAGCTAAGTATTGTCCTTTATCAGAGACAACTGATTTTAAAAGATATGAAACATGGGTATCAAAGCATTCAAAAGACTTACGTAAAAGATGCTCAGAAGCCTTAAAACCTCTTTGAGGAAGTTTCTCTAAAGGTACTATGTAATGCTGAAAATAATCGTTGTTATTATGATTTAATGTCAATTTTGACTTTGAAACTAAAGAAACTGGATCTAGGTAACCAATGTAAGTCTGTCTAATTTGATTAATACGCTGAATATTCTGTTCAGGTTCAATTTTCTCGTCAATGAGTCTTTGCAAATTTTTTATAACAGCCAATATAATCAAAGTCAATGTTGTCAGTCTTTGTTGACCATCAATGACTTCAAAGGTCTTATCATCAGTAGACTGTAATACCAAATAACCCATGTAATGAGAATCATTCTCTTGAGAAGGATCTACTATTGTATTTAAAATATCTGTCCACAAATCTTCCCACTGTTCAAGAGTCCAACTATAATCTCTCTGAAATCTAGGAATTTTATAAAACAATCCATTTCCAAGCAGTTTTCTTAAAGAATTATTCTCAGTTTTGAAATTAGTTGATCTCATTTTTAGCTCTCATTAACATCATTCAGGAAGCATAGTAATTTTACCTTATTATGAATATTAAAAAATGCAATATCTACAATAATCAGAAAGATAAAAATCTTATATAAACTAGCTAAACTCTCATGTCTGCAAGACAGCCGTAAAAATGGTATAATGCGCACGTTTTAAAAGAGTAAATTTGGAGTAAGAAAAATTACTGCACCATTGCAAGGACTTAATACAGAAAGTCTAAAAAAATTCAAAACAAACGCCAAGAAAAAAGGCTTTGCTCAAAACATAGTATCAGCAAGTGAACTGGGGCTTGATTTATCATCTCTATCAAAAGCAGCAGTTCAGGTCGTTTCTACCCTTCAAAAGCATAAGTTTAAAGCCTATTTAGTAGGTGGTTGTATCCGTGATCTTCTATTAGGAAAGAAACCTAAAGATTTTGATGTATCTACAGATGCAACCCCTGAACAGGTTCATAGGATCTTTTCAAATTCTAGAATCATAGGCAGAAGATTTAAGATTGTTCACGTTGTCTTTAGTGGACAGAATATTATTGAAGTTACAACCTTCAGAAGTAACTCCACAGCGAAAAAAGGTAAAGTAAATCCAACTAGAGTGTCAGCAGAGTCTGGCATGCTTTTAAGAGACAATGTTTACGGTAAAAGCATTGTTGAGGATTCTCAAAGACGTGACTTTACCATTAACGCTTTATATCTTGATCCTGTAAAAAAAGAGATCTACGACTACAACGGCGGTCTTTACGATATGCAAAATGGCATCATCGATATCATCGGTGATCCTGACACTAGATACAGTGAAGATCCTGTTCGTATGATCAGAGCTTTAAGATTTAGCGCAAAACTGGGATTTAAGCTCTCAAAGAGAACATCTGATCCGATTAAGAGACTGTCAGCTTTATTACTTGAAGTTTCAAATGCCCGTATGTTTGAAGAAGTTAACAAACTCTTTATTACAGGTCATGGCTATAACAGCTTCAAGATTTTAAGAAAGTACAACATCTTTGAACTGTTGTTCCCTGATGCTGGAGACTTTTTAGATAACAAGAGCTATATCGACTTTGTTGAATACGCACTTTCAAGCTCTGATAAAAGATACGCTGAGAACAAGAGAAATATGCCTCATTTCTTATATTCAGTAATTCTGTGGGGTGTATTCCAGAACAATGTCTTCAGATTAAGACGCTACAGCGAATCTATGGTGTCTCCAATGGAAGACAATGACATTGTACGGTTAGCTTTAGATTCTGTATTTGATAATCAGGATAAAGTAACTGACATTCCTATGGCTGTAAGCGACAGCATCAAGTCATTGTGGAGAATGCAACTAGTTCTGCAGCAAATAGAGTTACTAAAAGACTATGATGAAGTTTCAAACAGAACCATCTTTAGAGCAGCCTTTGATTTCATCTCCTTGCGCACAAAGTTTGAACCATATTTAGCTACATGCGTTAATTTCTGGCAACCTTACTATGTAAAATCAGCAGCAATTGCTGCTAAGAGAAAGGCTTTAAAAGATCAGAAATATCAGCAGAAGTTTTCTAATAAAAAGAAATCTAAAAAGCAAAAAGGGGCTAAAAATCCAGCCACAGAAGGCTTTGAGGATGAGACCAATTTAAGTGCTAAGCGTAAAGAGCAGTTAGCTAAAGCAAGAGCATGGAGAGCATCCATGAACTTAGGTAACTAAGATGACCAAAGTTTTACTCTCATTAGGTTCTAATCTAGGTGACAGCATCGATATCTTAAATCATGCCATCGATGACATTAAAGGAAAAGATGGCATTAAAAAGGTAGAAGTATCTCCTTTTTATAAAACCAAACCCGTAGGCTTTTTAGACCAGGATGATTTTGTAAATTTAGCATTATCTCTTGAAACAGATATCGACTCTTATGAGTTACTTGAATTTCTGTCATCACTTGAACAGAAATATAAAAGAGTACGCCTTTTCAAAGACGGTCCTAGAACTCTTGATATAGATATCATCGCGTACGGAGATACTAGAAGTGATGATAAAAAGCTTACTCTGCCGCATCCTAGAATGCAGAAAAGAGCTTTTGTGCTGGCACCATTAAAGGACATTGAGCCTGACTTTTTAGTTACAAAATTTAATCAGAGCATCAAAGAACTTTTTGATGCTCTACCTACAAAGGAAAAACAAGACGTTAAGGTTATAAATGGCTAACGACAAGTGCAATATCAAACTGATTGTAGGTCTGGGTAATCCTGGTTCTGAATATGAACACACCAGACACAACATCGGTGTTGATTTTTTATATAAGCTTGCAGATAAATACAGAATTGACATGCGTCCTGAAGGCAAGTTCTCAGGAATTTTAGGTAGAGGCATGATCTTAGATCACGAAGTAAGGCTGGTATTCCCTACTACCTTTATGAATGAATCTGGTCGTTCTGTAGCTGCCCTGTGCAATTTCTACAAGATTAAACCTGAGGAAATCTTAGTTTGTCATGACGATCTTGATCTTCCGGCAGGTCACATGAAGTTCAAATTTGGCGGTGGTTTGGCAGGTCACAATGGACTTCGCAGCATCACTGCTAATTTATCTAATTCACAAAACTATTACCGATTACGTCTCGGTATTGGTAAACCACCTTCACATGAGGTAATCAACTGGGTTTTAGGTAAGCCTTCTGCTAATGACAAGAAGCTTATCGATGATGCTTATGAAGAAGCTCTTTTAGCAATAGACAAGCTCTTTACAGATGGGGTTTCTAAAGCAACATCAATGATTAATGGTTACAAGCCTAACTAGGAGAATAATAAAATGGGTTTTAAATGCGGTATTGTAGGTCTGCCTAATGTTGGTAAATCTACCTTGTTCAATGCACTAACTAAAGCAGGAATTGCAGCAGAAAACTTTCCATTCTGCACTATCGAACCTAATACCGGTATCGTTCCAGTACCTGATCCACGTTTAGACGCAATTGCAGCTATCGTAAAACCAGCTAAGATTGTTCCAACTTCAATGGAGTTCGTGGATATTGCAGGTTTAGTAAAAGGAGCTTCAAAAGGTGAAGGTTTAGGTAACCAGTTCTTAATGAACATTCGTGAAACCGATGCGATTGCACACGTAGTTCGTTGCTTTGATGACGAGAACGTTATCCACGTTGCAGGTAAGGTTGATCCTGTTGAAGATATCGAAGTTATTAACACCGAGCTTGCGCTAAGCGATCTTGATATCTGTGATAAGGCATTACAGAGATTAGAGAAAAGAGCTAGAACCGGTGGTGATAAGGAAGCTTTAGCTCAGGTTGTAGCTTTAGAGAAGTGCAAACCAGCTTTAGAGCAGGGCAAAATGTTACGTTCTGTTGACTTTACTGATGCTGACAGAGCTGCTTTAAGAAACTTCAACTTCTTAACCATTAAGCCTGTTATGTACATTGCTAACGTATCTGAAGATGGCTTTACCAACAATCCTTATTTAGATGCTGTTAAGAAGTTAGCTGATGAGGAAAAATCAATCGTAGTTCCAGTATCTGCTGCAATTGAGTCTGATTTAGCATCTATGGATGAAGCTGACAGAAAAGAGTTCATGGACAGCTTAGGCATTGAAGAACCTGGTTTGAACCGTGTAATTCGTGCTGGCTATCAGTTATTAGGTCTACAGACATTCTTTACAGCAGGACCTAAGGAAGTAAGAGCATGGACTGTTAAAGTTGGTTCTACTGCTCCACAGGCAGCAGGTAAAATCCACTCTGACTTTGAAAGAGGTTTCATCCGCGCTCAGACTATCGCTTATGACGATTTCATCAAGTACAATGGTGAAGCAGGCGCTAAAGAAGCTGGTAAGTTAAGATCAGAAGGAAAGGACTACATCGTTCACGACGGTGACTTATTCGAATTTTTATTCAACGTTTAATTTGATTTAAACGTTAAGAGGAGAAGACAGAAAATAAACTGTCTTCTCTTTTTGTATCTACCCTCGTAAACACTTTCTTAATCTCTATAAAGTCAATTCAAAAGAGATAGCTCTTTTTTCAAGGAAGTCTTCAAGTACTTTTAGGTACTTCTCATCAACTACTAAAGAGAACTTCTCTTTAATAGTATTATCTAAAGGTACAACCTTACCCTCTCCGATTTCAAAAGGTAACCGAAGCTCGGTGGCTATAGTGTAAATGATGCCTTTAGATACAGAAGGATCTTCAACTATTTGTGTGTTAATTGAATTTTCGATAACAACTTTTACCTTTTTGTCTATGTATTCACTATTGCTTTTCGTTAGTAGATGTAATTTATGTAAATTGTTTGGTTAGATGTGTAATAATCAGGTAAGAAAGCGAACTTTGAGGTGATTTTTATAGTCCGCTATATTGTGAAAGTTTTAATTGAAACAATTGTAGCTTTTGCTACTCTGTTATTATTTAGATAAATTATTTATGTTTCAATAAGATAGTAATAAAATCTTTAAATATTGACTTATAGAGAATACTTATAGCTAGCTTTCGATGATAAAGAGGTATGGCTTCAGACTATAAAAGTGATGTGGTATGGATTGTCAGAGATGTGATGGATATTAAAAGAAATGTTGTAGATGACTTTTTTGGAAAAGTAAACCAAACGTCACAAGAGCACAGCTTAAAACCGCACTCTTGTAGCGTTGTGCATAGATAAAAGTATCTGTCTTATATTACTTGTCTAACTTCTCTGAGTTAACAATAAAGATATCACCTTTGATCTGCTCTAAAACTATTTCACCGGCAGATGAATTGATTGAACCTAAGAAAGTGCTACGTGGAGTTGTGCCCATGCAAACCATACGTGCATTAAACTTCTCACATAGTCTTGGGATCTCTTCATCAATTCGACCTTCAACTACATGAACATTCTCTAGAGGAACTTTGTGCTTTAAAGCAAACTCTTCAGCTAGCTTGAAGTGAACACCAACTCTGCTCTCAAGACCACCTGATGAAACAATCTTAGACTGGCTTAGGTTACCCCCCATTAAACCAGGATTTTTTGGAGTTACACAGTTTGCAATATGAACTGTACCATCAAAGCTCTTTGCAAAGGATGAAGCTGCATCAAATAAGTAGTCGTCTAATTTACCTACCTGAGCTGCATCAGTAAAATCAATTGCTAAAATTACCGACTGACCTAAAGTTGCAGTTGATGAAGCATCACGTACCACCAGTAAAGGAATAGTGCACTTGCGCATGATCTGACTATCAACATTGCTGATAAATAGATCTTTCAAAGCATGTCTCTTGTTAGCGGAAATAACTGCTAAAGAGTAATTGCCTGTTTTACACTCAGCATTAAATCCTCCAGCTACATTCTTATCAAATACTACTTTGAAATCAAAGTTCTTAATACTTGCATACTTACGCTTCAACATCTCAAAGTTAGCTTTTTCTTTTAGAGTGATCTGCTCTACATTCTCTTCTTTGTAGTTATTTACTACTCTAACAGCTACAACTGAAATAGAAGGATCAACTCTTGAGTACTGTGCGGCACGATCTAAAGCAGGTTGCTCATCTGTTGGTTTTAATAAAACAGCAAATTTATTAGGGGTTGTCATAGTAACCTCCTTCTTAAAAAATAACTTTTCTTAAATAAGAACTTTCAATGTTTTATATTTTGATTTTAAAACGAAAAATAAATAAATGCCTTCGATTTTTCTAAATAATGCGACATAGCTTAATTTTTATCATAAAAGTGATTCACCATGCTTTGTCAAAGAGCTTTCAAGAATGCGATATATAACACTAGAATTCTCTTTTCACACATTGTAACGGCCAAAGTGAGAAAAAAGAGCAATCATTCTTATATTGCAAAAAATGCAACGTATTACTTTTTATGTTGCACTTTAAAAATTGCAGACCTATAATGACACTCATCACATTTTGTTAAATCAATAAACACATAAAGTAAGATTAAGAAATAAAAGGTTATTAAAAGGCTTATATGACACAGCGTACTATTACCTTTACAGAAGCAGTTTTTGCTCTAGATGAAGAAAGAACCGTTAATTTAGGATCACTTACAATTACCCCTAATGATCTTATTGTGCTAATCGGCGGTAATGGTAGCGGTAAGACCTCTATTGCAAAAGCCTTAAATGGTGAGGTACCTTTAAAGTCAGGTGTGGCACCTACTAACTATCATCCTGTATTAGTTTCATTTGAAAAGCAGATGGAATTATTCGAAGCTGATTATGAGATGAGAAATTCTGACTGTACCACTCCTGAAGAAGAAATTGGTATCACACCTGCTTTAATCTTAAAAGATGATGATCCTGAGTTACTTCCTGATTTAATCACGGGATTAAATCTTGAGAAACTGATGGAAAAACCAATAAGACAGCTATCAGGTGGTGAAGGCAGAAAAGTACTTTTAGCTCATGCTCTTGCTTCAAAGCCTAATCTCATCATTTTTGATACACCTTTTGATGCTCTAGATGTTGAAACTCGTGCTGAATTATTGAAACTGATTAACGAGATCCACACTAAATATCAGACACCTACAGTATTGATTGTTAACAGACCTACTGAAATTCCAGAATCTTTAACCTCAATGGGTATCATTCAGAACTGTGCTATTTCAAAGCTAGCTTCACGTGAAGAAATTGAAGCTGACGATGATGCAAAGTCACTCTTAGGTTATGCTTCAATTCCAGATGTAACTCTGCCAAAGCCACCAGTTAAGTTTGCACTGCCTCCTATAAAGGGCGACACCATTGTTTCTTTAAAGAAAGTTACAGTTGAATATCAGCGCGTGGTTTTAGATCATCTTGATTTTGAAGTAAAGAAAGGCGAACAGTGGCATATAATGGGGCCTAATGGTGCCGGTAAGTCTACCCTTCTGTCCATGATCACTGGTGATAATCCTCTTGTATATGCAAATGACGTTACCGTATTTGGCTATCGTCGTGGTACCGGTGAATCTATTTGGGATATTAAAAAATACTATGGCGTAGTATCAGGTGCTCTACATCTTGATTACAGAGTAAATGGGCCTGCTCTACACGTTGTTCTTTCAGGCTTCTATGACTCAATTGGTCTTTATAAGCAACCTTCAGATGAAGAAGTAGCAATTGCAAGAAAGTGGCTGCGTCTAGCAGGTCTTCAGGACCGAGAGCATGACTCATTTAAGTCATTATCATTCGGTCAGCAAAGACTGCTTTTGATTGTAAGAGCTTTAGTTAAGAATCCTCCTCTGCTAATTCTTGATGAGCCTTTACAGGGGCTAGATGGTTACGCAAGAGCTTTAGTAAAGTCATTTATTAGCTATGTAATGCAAAACGGTAACACCAGCATTTTGTTTGTTTCTCATCATGAAGAGGACTTACCTGAAGGATTTACTAACAGACTGTCATTTGTAAAAGATGGTGATAACTTTAAGGTTGTACAAGAAAAGCTTACAAAGTAAGAGAATACTCTTTAAGTAAAAGACAAGATTTGACAAGAAGATCTGTAGCTTTAAAGTTGCAGATCTTTTTTTGTATAAGCTAGGATTTAGATAGTAGATCTAACTCGCATCTACAAAAAAAATATAATAAAAATCTGAATATTTGACAATTTATTATTTCAAAAGTGCTAAGTTTTAGTAAATTCATCCTAGAAAAAAATGTAGAGTTAGAGTAAAAGCTCCATCAAAAAAATGTAATTTTATTAAAATTATTTTATGTATCATTTTGATTTGCTGACACATTATTGTTTTTATTTGTCATACAGAAATTCTGTCAATAAGTAGAATCTCAATAGGTTCAAACTGCAAAATCCGCTCTAGGAATATTATTATATAAATAATCAACCTAGATGCTCTACTAAAAGACTGATTAAAGAAGACGATATGAGGGGAAAAGTGCGCACACAATAAGATCAGCGCACTTTTAGAGAAATGAATACTAAAACCTAGTTATACTCATGAAATTATGAACGACAGAGGTAATCGCCTTCACAAACATACTGATAGGTAGTTAAAGATTCAAGAGCCATAGGTCCTCTTGCATGAAGTTTTTGTGTTGAGATTGCAACTTCTGCTCCAAGACCGAACTGACCGCCATCAGAGAATCTTGTTGAAGCATTTACATAGACACAAGCAGAACCTGCTGCCTGAGTGAATAGCTTAGAGTTTTCTCTACTGTCAGTTAAGATTGCATCTGAATGTGATGCCTTATGACGTCTTAAATGAGCTATAGCTTCGTAAACATCATCAACAATGGAGATGTTCATCTTTAAAGATAAGAATTCTGTATCAAAGTCACTCTCAGATCCTGTTTCTACGTTTTCGTAATCCTTGCACATAGATACAGCATCGCCGTGAGCTACGATAGCAACTTTCTTTTGAGAAAGCTTTGGTAAAAGAAGTTTTATAAAGTCACTAGCAATATCTCTATGTAACAATAAAGTATCCAAGCTGTTACATGCTGAAGGCTTTTGAGTCTTTGCATTGATAACAATATCAACACTCTTCTCAAGATCAGCTGTTTTATCCACAAAGATATGAGAAATTCCAAAACCACCGATGATGACTGGAATAGATGATTCACGCTGGCACATTCTCTGTAGCTTTTCACCTCCTCGAGGAATAAGCACATCAATGTACTCATTTAAAGCTAACATCTGCTTTACCATCTCCCTGTCTGTGCTTTCTAAAAAACTTACACCATCAGGATTTATTCCTTTCTCTTTTAATGCTTTTACAATCAGAGAATGAAGCATACAGTTAGTGTTAAAAGCTTCTGATCCACCTCTTAAGAAGCAGGCGTTACCTGATTTTAGACATAAAGCTGCAATATCCACGGTTACATTAGGACGTGACTCATAAATCACACCTACAACACCAAAAGGAACAGATTTCTTAACCAAAGTAAGACCATTTGGAAGGGTTCTACCATCATAAATTCTGCCAACAGGATCATCAAGTGTAGCTACTTTTCTAACACCTTCAACCATTTCACGGAATCTGCTGTCTGTAAGAGTTAGTCTGTCAACTAACGCTTCATTAAGACCATTGTTTCTAGCATTTTCAACATCAGTTTTATTTACTGAAAAGATTGCTTCACGGTTGTTATCTAGTTCATCTGCAATTGCATACAAAGCTTCATTCTTACTTTTTGTATCTAAGATTGAATAATCGTAACCTGCGTTTCTTGCCTTCTTCGCAATTTCTTTTATATCTAACATGATGTTTTCCTAATAAATCGTTTTAGTGAGACTGTTTAAAACAATGCCTCTGGCTATTTGTTATTGTCGATTACTACTAAATCATCACGGTGAATTGCTTCATCACCATGTGTAAATCCTAAGATATTTTCAATTGAAGATGAGCTCTTCTTTTTGATTAGGTTTAACTCATCTGATGAGTATCTGGTGATACCTCTAGCAATCACATTACCCTTTTGATCTTTTACAAGGACAGTAGCACCTCGTAAGAACTCATCATGGACATTAACAATACCTTTTGGAAGCAAACTTGATCCTTTGTTTACAAGAGCATTAACAGCGCCGTCATCGATGGTAACAGAGCCTAGAGCGCGGGTGGCTGAGCTAATCCATGACTTTCTAGCTAATACAGGCTTTTTAGATGGCTTAAAGAAAGTAGCATTACCCTGACCATGGACTAACTCAAGGATAATTGAAGGATTCTCACCTGAAGCAATGATCATTTCGACACCAGCTTGTGTTGCAACCTGAGCAGCCTTAATCTTGGTAGCCATACCTCCTGTACCTAGGGTAGTACCACTACCACCAGCTATCTCAATGATATGCTCATCAATAGTATCAACGTTTCTTATAAGCTTGGCATCTTTGTTTTTGCGAGGATCAGCAGTATATAAACCGTCCTGATCGGTAAGAAGGATCACTTTGTCAGCTTCTACTAAAACAGCAGATAGTGCTGCTAAGTTGTCATTATCGCCAACTTTAATTTCAGAAATACTTACAGCATCATTTTCGTTAATAATTGGAATGATTCCAAGTTCTAACTGAGCAAAGAGAGTGTCTCTTGCGTTTAAATAACGCTCACGACTCTCAAGATCAGCTCTAGTAATTAAAATCTGACCTACATTTAAAGAATAGATTGAAAAGAGTTGAGCCCACTCTTCAATTAACTTTACCTGACCTATTGAAGCTAGCATCTGCTTGTAGCGAACATCTTTAGGTAAGTCAGGATAGCCTAGTAATTCTCTTCCTGCTGCCATAGCACCTGATGACACTAAGATCACCTTAGCATGCTGTTCTACAAGCTTGTGCACAACTCTTACTATCTCAAGCATATGGGCTCTGTCTAACTTTTTAGAGCCGTGAGTTAAAGTACTAGTTCCTAGTTTGATTACGATTGTCTGATTTTTTAATGATTTCATGATACTGATACATGCTTTGCATGTTGGTAATTAAGTTTTTAACCTGATTTAACTTCTACATTAAAAACATCGCGGTTAAAACATTGTGGTTAAGTTAACTTATGAATTAAATTTCTCTGCAAAAAATGAACAGATGCTCTTGGTCATAGTCTTGATGAACATTGCATAACCTTCATTCTCCATCCACAGAGTGGATACATCTTTGAAGTTATTCTCAAGCATTCTGATGTCATCTTTTGTAACTACTGATCTTTCGGTTGCACAGATGAGTGTGGGAACTGCACACCTTCCAGATGCTGATAACAAGCCCTGTGTCTTTAAAGAGAAAGCTTTAAAACGAGGAATTACCAGATCCCAGTTACTAGCATCAAGGTCTAAACGGTTGCAGAATGATGATCTTAAACACAACGGCAGTGAATTTAAGATCTTAGGATCGCTGTAAAAAGAGTGAACGTATGGTGCGGGTAGACCTAAAGCTTTCACACTTTGCTGATGCAATATAGCAGCTCTAATACAAGCTGTACCGGCAATACCTGAACCGAACAGACCAATATTAGTTGAGTCAACAGATTTTATTGTCTGTAAATGCTCAATTGAGCCTTCGATTACAGCTGAGAAATGATCATTTAAATTAAGTTTTTCACAGGCTCCAATCCCCGGCATTTCCACTACATACATGGCAATACCTGCATTCTTAAAGTGATTTTCAAAAAGTCTATAGAATGAGGAAAAACTCTGCTCATAAGTACAAACACAGATTACACATGGATGAATTTGCTTAGTATCAGGTAAATGAAGATAACCTGTAACCTTTTTTCCACTTACAGTAAAAGTATCTTCAATTAAAACACCCACAGATGAGCTTACAGCAAAGACTTTCTTATAAGTCTGTCTGCACAAGGTATCAGACTCTAAAGCTAATACATCTGATTTTAAATTAGGATATGAGGCAATAGCATAATAGCGTGCAGCCATTCTGTAGTTATGACCTGCCCCTTCAAGATCCTGCTTTTCTTCACAGGCATGAGCTGCAGTTACTCTTCTTTGAGCAATTGAATTGAATTCATAAATCCAATTACCTGAACCATAATCTTTTACAGTATCAAAGCACTTTTCACGATTTCTCATATTTTTAGAAACACTGATGTTTGCAATTGCTTCATCAATATCCAAAGCATTTCCACCAGACAATACCCAGGAGAACTTAAAAATAGGACGGTAAAAGTTCTTGTGAAAACCTAAAAGAGGATCATGTCTTGAAAGAACTGGCAGATCTACTCCTGAATTTGAAATCATCGAAGTTTCAGGGTAATCAAACTTAGGTTTAAAAAGTGTTTCGCTAAGGTTTTGAGAAAGCATATGCCAATCCTTTAATGACAAGTACATTTGTACAAGCTAAATAATTAAAGCATTGTACAAGAGAATAAGCAAACTTGCATTAGACAGCAACAATGAACACAAAAAGAGCAGAATTTAGATAATTTAGAATAATCGCAAACAGACAATCCACACAAAACTAACAGCCAGAAAAACGCAATAATAAGAGTAAAAAACAGAAAATCACTTATGGTCAAAAAGACGAAAAGCAAAATTGATTAAAACAAAGCCATATGTGATTCTTATGCCATTTTCAAAATCAATACACACGATATTAGAATCTACTTATCAACAATAACATAAGTTTTCCACAGAGATCACAATGTGATTTTTCCACAGTTTCCACGACATTCCACAAAGTTTTCCACAACTATCCACTGCAAGTTGAGGAAAAAGATAATTTTCACATTTAAAAAAAATAAAAAGAACATAGATGTCATAAATTTATAAAAATTTATTTAACAAACGATTAACAAAAGCAAAACACCGTGATTACAATTTATCTTATTGTTTTTAAACTATTTTAATTAAAAGATTTTCATTTGTGCATTTAATCTTAAATAGATATTAACCTTTAAACAGTTTCTTAGTGTCAACACATCTATTTTTATGATCTGTTAAAAGCAACTAGAACAGACTTTTATGAACACTTCTCAACCTCGCATTTTTAAAAGGGATGTAAAAATGTCAACCAAATTTGCCAAATACTTTTCCACTAATTGTGGAAAACTGCCTGTTAATAGTTATTAAGAAATATTGCTCATTTTACTTGTGAATAAATAATTTAACTTATTGAAAGTAAAATATATTATTTTTATAAATTCTATTGACAACAGGCTAACATTTCACAATTTTTTGCTGGTAAAAAATTTTTATCCACTAAGTTTTCCACAGCTTTAATTAACTAATTCACAACCTCTTATAATTTACAAAACTGTAATTATAATTTTTAAAATAAGATATTATCCATGTTTTTTGTTGTTATCTTTTTGTATTTAAAGATGTTCTTATATAGTATTTTTATGTTTAACTAATTTTCAGATATATTCACATCCTTGTTTTATGCACTTTTAAGAAAAAATTTTCACAGTGGATAAATTTATATTGCACAAATTCAGGTAATTTATTCAACATATTGAATATTAAACATTTTATAATTTGCAAGTCTTTTTTAAATTACTTTTCCACAAGTTCTAATTCCCATTCAAATCGAAGTTTTCCACACTTTTAACCTATTTCCACAATGTTTTCCACAGGTTTTGGTTATTAAGATTTTTACATAAGAAAATATACTTTTACTTTCATTTATGAAATTTCCATTTTTTCATCATTTTATGAAAATTTTGACATTTTGGATAAAAGTCTTAGCAAATTTGTAGCTTTTATTTTCTTTTGACATTCTTAATTTGTATCTTTTCTTTTTTTATCTGCATCATCAAATTTCTTTTCTGATATGATGTGACCGGAATTTATTAACATTGTTTAGAGATTATCTTTTGAAGACCATTCAGTTAAAAGGAACAATGTTTACAACTGTTTTCAACAGCCTCTTACTATGACTGTGCTCTTATAAAATCTATTTAAGGATCTAAAAGTGGAAAGCAAGAAAAAATCAGGACTACTAAAGTCTGGAGCGATTACAGCCTTTGCTACCTTTCTTTCTCGTATCTTAGGAATGCTAAGAGATATTGCTATTGCTTCTCTATTAGGAGCTTCCCTTTCAGCTGACGTATATTTCTTTGCAAACAGAATTCCAAACTTCTTTAGAAGATTGTTCGCAGAAGGTGCTTTCTCACAGGCCTTCGTCCCTGTAATGAGTAAAACAAAAGAAACACAGGAAAAAGAAGCATTAAAAGATCTTTTAAACAGGACTGCTGGTACCTTAGGCTTTATCGTGCTTATGGTGTCCTTAGTAGGTATGCTGCTCTCTCCTGTGTTCACAGCCATATTCGGTTGGGGCTGGTTTGAGTCTTATTTACACGGCACAGATGAAGCTATCAAATTTACACAGGCAAGTTTCCTTCTAAAAATTACTTTTCCATATCTGTTTTTCATAACCTTAACTGCTCTTACCAGTGCAGTTCTAAATGTCTATGGAAAATTCTTAATTCCTGCAATTACACCATGTGTGTTAAATATTGTGCTCATCACCTTTGCTTATTTTGTTGCTCCTCATTTTTCAGATCCTAATGAGGTATTAGCAGTGGCAATGGTTGTAGGCGGTGTTTTACAGTTAGCACTGCAGATCCCATTTTTATTAAAGCTTAAGATCTTTATTGTTCCTAAGTGGGGCTGGCATCATGAAGGTGTTACCAAAATTAGAAAACTGATGTTGCCTGCAATTGTGGGAATTTCAGCAAGCCAAATTAACTTAATTGTAAATACAGCATTAGCTTCTTTCTTAGCTACAGGTGCTATCTCTTATCTTTATTATTCAGACAGATTACTGGAGTTTCCAATCGGTATCTTTGCAGTGGCAATTTCTACAGTAATTTTACCTGCCCTGTCTAAGATTGATATCAAACAAGATCAAGCAAAATACGTAAAGACTCTTGATTGGGGGGTGCGTTTGGTATTGCTCTTAGGTATTGCCTCTATGTGCGGCATTATCGCTCTAAGAGAACCTATCTTAAGAGTTATCTTTATGAGAGGCGCTTTTACAGCTGAGCATGTTTTACTCTCATCAGCTTCTTTATTAGCCTCTGTATCAGGACTTTGTGCCATTATGTTAGTAAGAGTAATTGTGCAAGGTTTTGCTGCAATTCAAGACACCAAGACTCCTGTACGTTGCTCAATTACAGCTATCTGCTCTAACATTATCTTTAACTTAATCTTAATTTGGCCTTTAGGTTATGTAGGTCTAGCACTCTCTACAGCGTTAGCTGCCTACGTTAATATCTCTCTTTTAATCTATTTTCTAAAAAAGAGAAATATTTACACTATTTCTAAACAGACCCTCTTATTCATCTTAAAAGTGCTGTTTGCAGGTTTCATCATGGCAACAGTTATCTTTATGATTAGACCTGAATTTGAAAGCTGGATTGCAATGTCCACTATTGAAGCTACTTTCTACCTTGCTCTATTAGTAGTAGCAGGAGGCATTGTCTTTACAACTGTATGTCTAATTTTAGGTATCAGGACATCAACTTTGAGGATGTAAAATCTAACCATTTAAAATTTCAGTAAAATTTTGTATGTTGCCGCACATTTATATATAAAGACTTATGATCTTTTGAACGTAATATCTTATAGTTAATATAGAAATATCAATGGACTAGGAGATAATTTATGAAAAAGTACAATAATATTTTAGTCGTCGCCGAACCTAAAAAAGATGTTCAGGTTGCACTTAAACGTGCTTTAGATATCACCCAGTTCAACCCAAAGTCAACCATTACCTTTTTAAGAGTTGTATATGATTATTCATACGATTTAATCATTCTTAACAAGGTAAAGGAAAAGCCTGTTCATGATGATATTGAGCAGACTTATATTGACCATTTAGAGAAGATCATTGAAGAGTACAGAACCAAGGCTAATTCTGAAACTACCATTCTTCCAAAGGTTGTTGAGAACAAAGATGTAGGCGAAGCTGTTATTGATGAAATCAATAATGGTAAATATGACCTTATCATTAAAGCTGCTAACCACCACGGAGTGTTAGATTCAATCATCTTTACACCTATTGATTGGTACATTCTAAGAAATTCACAGATCCCTGTAATTATCGCAAAAGATCATGAATGGACAGAAGGCGGCAACATAGTTGTTTGCGTTGACTTCACTTTAAAAGATCACATAATTTCAAATGTAGCTATGCTACGTGAGGCTCAGATCATTGCTAAACTTACCAAAGGTCAAATTCACCTGGTAAACTCAGCTCCAGTTTATTTACCAAGTGTAATGCTTGAAGTTCCTCATTACTCACCTTCTTTATATGAGCAGAGTGTAGTAGAAGAGCACAAGAACAAACTTTTACAATTTGCCCACAAGCATAATATTCCTCAAGAGTTCTGTCATATCCAGGAAGGTATGCCTGATGATGTAATTCCTCAGATTTGCAGAAAACTCAATGCAAAATCTGTATTCATTGGTTCAGCAGGTCGTTCTGGCTTTATGGCAGCCTTAATTGGCAACACCTGTGAAGAAATTGTTGATGATATTGATGCAGATTTGTATGTACTAAACAGCAAGACTATTGCTAAGTAATTACAGTAAATCTTTGTCAAACTTATAATCAATGTTAAATGAAAGCTGCGTTTTTGAATTATAACGTAGCTTTTTTTGTATCTCACACTAATTATCAGTATCTACAAAAAAACGACGCAAAGTAATTGCCCTTTTTTTAAACAATCTTTACACCATTAAGTAAATGGTTGCACTGAAAATAATTAATTTTAGAAATCTTGAAATAATTTGATTAGAATATGCGCATGGATTTAGTTGAACATAGTAAAGAAAATGTCTGATTCTTTAATTAACGCATATACAGTTATCTTAATTTTTCTTTTTGGATACTTTTTCAAGCGCTTTAAGTTTGTTTCAATAAAAACAGCTCGTGACCTTTCGTATGTGGTCATGTACGTAACCTTGCCTTGTGCTATCTTGGGAGGCTCCTCAGGAGAGATCAATCTTAAGCCAAGCATGTTCTTTATCTTGCCACTAGCTTTTAGTGTGTGCATGCTCTTACCCTTAATTGGTTATGTACTTTACAGAAAGCAACCTGATAGATGCGTTTATACCATGTTAAATTTAGGTGGCTTTAATATTGGTAATTTCGTACTGCCTTTTATGCAGTCAATTCTCTCCCCTGAAGGTTTTATCGCGCTCTGTTTATTTGATGTTATCAACGCTTTCTTCTGTTTCGGCGGTATTTATTGCATGGCTTTATATTTGAATAGAAAAGGCTTTGATTCTGGTGAACAGATTGATCTTAAAAAGATCTTAATTGAGCTTGCTAAATCCATTACCTCTTACTGCTGTATTTTATCTGTTGCCCTCTCTGCAACTGGCGTTGTGATGCCAAAAGAGCTCTTAGAGCCTATAAAACTAATTGGTAGTTCAAACACCTTCTTATGTATGTTTGTAATTGGTGTAGCATTAAACTTTAATATCAATTTTGCAAGTATAAAACGCATTTTAACCATGCTGTTTTTACGCTACGGTTCTGCTTTAGTAATTGCTATTCTAATTTGGATTCTACCCCCATTCTCACCAATGGTACGTTTTGTTCTAGTTGCAATTATTTTTGCGCCTATAACTTCATTAGCACCAATTACAGCAATCAGATGTTTGCCTCAGTTTGCTGAGGATTCGGCAAACCTTAACATGATGTCCGTGATCACTTCTGTAATCATTATCACATTGTTAAATGCATCAGCAACTCTGTTTTTAGGCTAACAGTCTAGGAAAGAAATGAAGGAAGATAAAAAGATCAGAAAGTAAGCTTGTTGGATGGGCTTTTTATGTAAAAAATACCAGCTCACTTTTTTACAACTACTAAGTAATAACTCCAAGTAAGCTTTACACCGTTGCAAGTGGTGTATTTATCTTCATATGTCTTTATAAAGTCATTCAATCTCGATTTGGTCCAGATGCTGTGGGTAAGACCACTTACACCTGTGTTCTTAAAAGAACGAAGCATAGTCTTTACATCAGGATAATAAGAGATAAGCTCTCGTTTCTCTATGCTGTAATCACATTGAGTTTTTTCTAAAATCGTCTCTAAAGTATCCTTATCAATATACTCAAGACCGACACCAGAACACTCTTTTAGTTCATGGAAATTATCTTTTGAAAAGATGGTAAAAGCCAATACACCTTCACTATCTAAATGTTCTGTATAGTTTAAAAGATCTTGTTCAAGATCTTTTAACCACTGGAAGCAGGCATTAGAAATAATAAGAGAGTATGGCTTTGTAAGTTCTAATTTATCAGCATCCTTTTGAAAAAAGTGCAGTTTATTTTCTTTAAAAAAAGCTGTATCTTCAAACTTCTCTTTACACAAATTGAGCATATCTAAAGACAGATCATTGAGTGTCAATGAGGATAACTTTAGATTATTTAAGATAAGTGATGACAAAAGACCTGTACCACAGCCTATTTCTAAAACAGACTCAAAGCTTACTTTTGGCAACAGTTCCACTAACTCATGAGCCATGGTGTTTTGTACACATGCACTATTCTCATAAGTTTTGCTTGCCTTAGAAAAGCTTTTCTGAATACTGTCTTTTGAAATTTGCATTAGTTACTGTCGTTATCTTACTTAGGTCTGTTTTGAAACTATATTAGGTGAAAAACAAAAGCTCTCTCAATGTCATCTTTACTGTAATGACCATTCTCGCTTTTCATTACATTTTGTTTATGTAATTTACATGAAGCTAAGACATTTAATGGTGAAAAGATCCTGTCTTTCATACCGGTGATGGTGGTGCTATAAACAAAATCTTTGACTAAAGGCTCTTGAGAAAATGGTATTAAAGCTTTAAGTTCAGATTTTAATGATTCAACAGAACGCTCAGGTCTTTTTTTCATGTATTCATTGAAAGTATTTAGATTTGTACACATGCGTCTGTAGAATTTTACAGCATTAGCCTCATCTAAAGCATCAATGGTAGCTTGCCACATGGATAAAGGAATTCCTAGTTTATCATCAATTCCTTCTAGGGTTCCGTTAATAGCTGTACTTAGACTTACTTTCTTTAATAAATCATATTTATTTAAAACTTTAGGTGCAGCCATCACTCCCATTGACCAGGTTATAAGATTAATATCTTCAAATTCATAATATAAGCTTGGATCAAAATCTCTGTCTGTGTAGTCATAGACTAAAGCTACAGAGTTTGGGGTTATATCTTTTAAATATTGAAAAGGCTTTTCATCCTGACCGTATCCTAAAAATACAAGGTCAAGACTCTTTTTATCAGTTTTCTTTAAAAAACACTGTTTCATTGTATTGTCTTATAGTTCTGTCTTTGAAAATGCTTTAATGGTATCTTTTAGTTTTTCTACTTCACTATCAGTTAAAGAAGCTGTTAGTGACAGACGTAATCTTGCTTTTCCCTTTGGTACAGTAGGATGACGAATTGGCATTGCATAAAAGCCGTGAGATTTAAAGAATTCACAAGCCTTAACTGCTTTTTCATTTTCATAAGTTAATACAGGAATGATCTGAGATTGAGATACATTCTCATAGCCACTATCCTTTAAGGCATTGTGGATATATGAGCTAATTGAGTGCAAGCGCTCTCTTAGATCATTTCTCTTTTGCATGTATTTAACCATAAAGTTTGCATGAGCAAAAGATAATGGGGATAGAGCAGTTGAAAAGATAAGTGAGCGGGCGGTATTGATTAAGTAGTCTCGAGCTGTTTCATTGCACAAAATGCAAGCGCCTTCTGAGCCTAGACCTTTACCAAATGTAGTTAAAATAAAATCAATATCGTCTGTTACCTGATTTTTCTTACATAAACCTGCTCCATTATCTGCATACAGACAGAAAGAATGAGCTTCATCCACGTACAAATAAACGTTGTGGAATTTATGTTTTAGCTCCACTAATTTCTTTAAATCACAACTGTCACCATCCATACTAAATACAGCTTCAGTAACCACAATTACAGAGTCATATTTATCAGCATGAGCATTTAATAACTTTTCTAAGTGCTCATAATCATTGTGAGCATAACGAAGGCATTTACCTTTAGCTGTCATCATGCCATCAATGATGGAAGCATGAGCAAGTTTATCTGCAAGAATAAGATTATTCTCAGTTGCAAGAGCTGAAATCACACCACTGTTAGCAGAAAAGCCTGAATTAAAGAACAGAGCTTTTTTATTAAAGAGAGCTTCCATAGTCTCTTCAATATCATCATAAGAAGAGTGGGCACCGGTTAAAAGAGGAGAACCTGATGAAGACAAACGCATATCAGCATTTAATTTATCTTTGGAGTTAAAAGATAAAACGTCTGATAAAAACTCTTTAGAAAGATTTAAGTTTGCGGCTAATCCTAAATAATCATTTGAAGATAAATTTACATACTCATGTGAATCAACAATGATTTTAGAACCACACTGTACTTTTGGCATTACAGTACGTAGTTGTCCGAGCTTTTTATTGTTATCTAAAAGCTCCTGCATTTTCTGATATAAACTCACGCTAACCTTCTTGGTAAATAAAATTTACATTGAAATTCAGTAAGATATTTTAAGAAAAGAATTTTTTCTGGTCAAAAAGATACGCTTATATGTAATTTTGGCAATAAAAATAGGTAAAAAGCGGTTATAATATCAGCTTAAATAGCAAAAGAATTTAATAATGTCAAATAATCAAAATTAAGGTTTAAAAGTGAGCAAAGCGCTAACCTGTCTTGAACCTAAGGCTGTTTGGTCTTACTTCAACGAAATTACAAAAATTCCTCGTCCTTCTTCTCATGAAGAAAAAATCGCTGAATTTATCTTAAAATTTGCGAAAGTACACGGATTTAAAAGCCATAAAGACGAAGTTGGCAACGTAATCATTGATATTGAAGCTACGGAAGATAAAAAGGATGCACCTTTAGTAATTCTGCAGGGTCATATGGATATGGTTCCTGTAGTTGAAGACGGATATACCCATGACTTTCTAAAAGAAGGCATAAAAGCTTACGTTGACGAACCCTTTGTTAAAGCTGAACACACCACATTAGGTGCAGATAACGGTATTGCTATTGCACTTGTAATGGCTTTAGCAGATGACAAGACCTTATCTCACGGTCCTTTAAGAGCAGTTTTTACAGTAGAAGAAGAAACTACTATGAAAGGTGCTACAGGTTTATCACCTGAATATTTACATGGCGACTTCCTCATTAACCTAGATTCTGAGGATAACGGTTACCTCTTTGTAAATTGTGCAGGTTCTTATGATGTAAACATCAAATTCAATTTCAGCAAAGTTGAAACTGAAGACACTAAAGCACTTGAAATTACCATGTCTCATTTAGCAGGCGGTCATTCAGGTGCTGATATTCATTTAGGTCACGCCAATGCGATTAAGCTATTAGCATCTTTACTTGACGATATGTCTGATGATGTTGATTTCTTTATCAATAACATCTCAGGCGGTGCAGTGCGCAATGCGATCCCTTCTAAAGCACAGTGCACCATCTGCGTGCCAGAAAAAGAAATTGATACTGCAAAGTCAAAGTTAAATGAGCTCTTTAAAGTACAAAAAGAGATCTATGCTAAGACCGATCCTATGATGACTCTTGAGATCACAGAGTCTGATAAAAAGGATGCTTTAGGTTATGCTCAAACCCTTGATCTAATCCACTTTATACGCTCACTGCCAAATGGCATTATGCGTATGTCACCAGAGTTTTCAGGTATTGTTGAAACTTCAATTAACCTTGGAGTTATTAACACTGATAACGACTGCGTAAAAATCTGTATGCTTGCACGCTCACTTAACAGCGATGCTTTAAGTGATATGATAAATACAGTTAAGTCTCAGTGTTATCTTTTAGATAACGTTGAGGTTGAAGAATCCAACAGACATGAACCTTGGTCATCGCCAAGCAAGAACAGACTTATCGATGTTCTAAATGAAAGCTATAAGTCAGTTACTGGTAATGAGTTTAAGGTTACAGCTTTACATGCCGGCGTAGAATGTGCAACTTTTGCTAAGGCAAATAAGAAATTACAGCTAATTTCCATTGGACCTACAGTATTAAATCCACATTCTCCAAAAGAGCGTGTCGATATTGAAGGCGTAAAAGATATTTATTTAACAGTAAGTCGCGCTCTTGCGATGCTTTAATGTAATTAGGAAGAAATAATATGCGTCAGAACACCAGTTCTCAACGAGCTTCACTTCCATTTCAGTGTTTCCATACCTGTACTTCACCAGGCATGTCATCTGACAAAGCTGTTAATGCCGTGCTGTTTGTACGAGGTGCAAAACATAGTCGTCTGAAGATTTCTATTGTTAACTTTTCACAGAACGAGGATCACCGTAATCCTATGACCTATACAGGTTCATGCTTCGGTATTCATCGTTTTGAGGCTCCTCTTGTAGCAGACAAGAGCCAGAATCTGTTGACCTACTACTTTAAGATTGCTCTTACTGATAAAGAAGGCAATGTAACCGATGTGGTTTGGTACAGCTCTTTAGGTATGTCAAGAGAACCTCCTCTAATGCAGCATTGCTATGCTTTAGAGTTATTCAATACTCACCCACAGTGGGCTATTGATTCAATTGTGTACCAGATCTTCCCTGACAAGTTCGCCTCATCTAGCGGAGCTTTCAATGTTGACGGTACCAGAGTTGAAACCGATGCTCCCATCAAGACTAAAGATTTTGAATTTGTAAATCTTGATGAGACACACTGCGGTGGTGATCTTGATGGTGTTGCAGCAATGTTGCCTTACATCCGTGGTTTAGGATGTGACACTATTTACATGACACCTATCTTTAAGGCTCCATCAGTTCATAAGTTTGATACTGAAGACTATGACATGGTTGATCCACACTTTGGTGGTAACGGTGCTTTAAAGAGACTGCGTACTGTAGCTTTAGGCTATGAAATGAAGATCATTCTTCATGGTACTTTCAATCACACCGGTGATACTCATCCTTGGTTTGACAGACAGGAGCGTACTGGTAAAGGAGCTTTGCGTCATAAAGATTCACCATATCGTGAATACTACACTTTCACCTCAGAAGGTGAAGCTTATGTATCTGACGATAAGGCTAACTATCCTAAACTTGATTACTCAAGCTACCAGACCTGCTACAGTATTTTTGAAGGTAGTAATTCGGTTGTAAGAAAGTGGACACGTCCTCCATACGGCATTGACGGTTGGGTTATCGATGATGCATCTCAGATTGGAGATAACGGCAATGCCAGAAACAATCTGGAGAGATTGTCTCAAATCTGTCAGGCTGCAAGAGAAACTCATCTAGACTGCCTAATGTTAGGTCAGTTTGGTTCTGATCCTCGTTATGCTATCTGCAATGAATGTAACGTTGACGGTACTATCAACTACACCGGTTTCTTAAGCCCCTTAAGATCATTCTTTGGTGGTATCAACTTAAACGGTGATCCTACCCCTTATACAGGTGATGATTTAAGAAGAAGCTGTGAAGAGTTCTCAGTTGGTGTTTCACAGCAGGTAAAACTGTGCTTGTTAAACCAGTTAGATAACTACAAGTTACCAAGATTCTATGAAATAATCGGTGGTGACAAATATCTGTATTTGGCAGCTTTAGCATGTCTGTTCACCTGGCGTGGTATTCCATGTGTTTACCAAGGCGATGAATTAGGCGATGTAATTGCTAAATTTGATGTTGGTCCTCGTGACATGTTGCCATTTAAGGCTATGAAAGACAGACATGTAAGCGTAAACTCAAATGACGTTCAAAGCGTAATTACTGAGTTAGCTACATTACGCCGTTCAAATTCATCCTTCTCAAAAGGCTCAATGATCTTTATCTGCGCAGGTGGTGCTTATTTTGGCTTTATCCGTCTGTATGACACCAGATTCAGCATTGTGCTTGTAAATGCATCAAGACAGCAGGTAAAGGTAGAACAGGGGTCTGCCCTGTTCCCTCTTTTAGCTGCTACTTATATGCCTGAGGATTGTGGTTCTGATGATACTGAGGATTCAGGTGAAGATCTGTTAATTCCTCTATCAGGTAGAAACGTTCGCCGTTATGATCATGGCGAAGGTCTTGAAGGTCTGTATGAAATGTTAGCTCGTGAAAAGTTATCTGTTCACAGCTATGGTGCTACAAGAACTTCTCCTGAATTTGAAGAGAAGTTCTTAAAAGAGTTTACTGCAGGAAAGACTATGACTATTCCACCACGCTCAACTGTGGTGGTATCTAACGACAAGAAGTAATAGTCTGTCTCTGTAAAGCTTATAAGCCATTATTTAGTCACTGCTAGATAATGGCTTTTTTCTTTTATACAAATTTGCTATTTTTAATTTAGATTTGTTTCTCGTAACTGTTAATTTTTTCCTCCCATTGCAAAGTAAAAAATCATTTTTTAGAATTTTCTCATGCTCAATAACTGGGTGAGATCCTGATTTTGTTGCAGTCAGTGCTAAACTTAAGGATTTTGAAAAGCTATCTTATGTGGAAAAACTTTTCTACGTTTTAGGCAACGATTCACTATCAAGCAATGAGTTAATGGAGAAATTACATCTCTCACATAAACCAACATTTAGACATAATTACCTGTTGCCTGCTCTTGAACAGAACCTAATTGAAATGACCATTCCTGATAAGCCTAAGAGCAGATTACAAAAGTACAGAAAAACAAATGTAAAAGCTTGAACTTGATTACAAACTTGTGCATAAAACACAATTCACAGCTCAAATGTAAAACTTATTGTCTAAATCTCAGCCTTAACTTGTAATAACCACGGTTGATTTGAAAATTACCTTAGATGAAATCAAGTAAAAATGGTAGAATATGCAGATGTTAAAAATTTTCTCCTACAGCGGGAATTATTTGTTTTATAAGTTAAACGCTAGGTGCTCAAATGAATACTTATCCAAAGACAGCGTTGGTTATCAACTGTGGTAGCTCATCTGTTAAATTTGCCATTTTGAACCCAGAAGATGGCTATATCTTCTTAAATGGTATTGCTGAAGCTTTAGGTTTACCAGAGGCCAGAATTTCATGGAAGTTCAATGGCGGTGAAAAGACAGAGACAATGTTAGGCGCTGGAGCAGATCATAAGAAAGCTCTAGAGTTTTTAGTAAAGAATGTTCTTGAAAAAGATCAATCTTTATTAGATTCTATCGTTGCCTGCGGTCACAGAATTGTGCAAGGTGGTGATATCTACTCACAACCAACTCTAATCAACGATGAAGTTGAAGAAAACATTAAAAAGGTTATTCCTTTTGCACCTCTTCACAATCCAGCTCACTTATTAGGTATTGATGCTGCAAGAGCAAACTTTCCTAAAATTCCTCATGTTGCAGTATTCGATACAGCATTCCATCAGACTATGCCTCCAAAGGCATACCGTTATGCTATTCCTGAGGAATACTACACTGATTTACATTTACGTAAGTACGGTGCTCACGGAACTTCTCACATGTTCTTATCACAAGAAGCTGCTAAGCTTTTAGGTAAGCCACTAGAAGAGACCAACTTAATTACCTGTCACTTAGGTAACGGTGCTTCTGTTACTGCTGTTAAAGGCGGTAAGTGCGTAGATACCTCAATGGGTTTAACACCATTAGATGGTCTAATCATGGGTACACGTAGTGGTTGCATTGATGCTTCAGTTGTATTCTTCTTATGCGAAAGAATGGGCATGACACCAGATGAAGTTAAAGAAGTATTAAACAAGAAATCAGGAATGATGGCTGTATCTGGTGTTTCATCAGATTTCCGTCCTATCGTTGCTGGTATGAATGAAGGCAACGAGAGATGTAAGCTAGCTTTACAGATGTACGCATACCGTTTAGCTAAGTTCATCGCTTCATACTATGTACCACTAGGTGGTCACATCGACGCTATCGTATTCTCAGGTGGTGTTGGTGAGAACGGTCCTACCACTCGTAAGTTTGTTTGTGCTGAGTTACAGGAAGCATTCGGCATCAAACTAGATAACGAAGCAAACTACAACGCTAAGGTATTCATGGGTGTTGATAAGCAGCTTATCTCTACTCCTGATTCAAAGGTTAAAGTTTACGTTATCGCTACAAACGAAGAGTTGGTTATTGCTCGTTCAGCAATGAGCTTCGTAAAGTAATCTAACTCCTTTTGTATGAAATCCTAAACTGCTCTGCAGTTTAGGATTTTTTATCTCCACAGCTGTCTTCTATTCCTATCTAGCTCTCAAGCCATTTTGCATCCTAAACTTTAGCCTTTACTTGTAATAAATATTCTTTGTTTTAGTTCAGAAAACTTACTTAACACTTACAACTCTTTAAGGTAATATTGATTTAACACAGTGTTATAAAGTTAAACTTACATTGATTTTTAAGCAAAAAAAATAAGAAAAGGCATAACGTATGATTGATGTTGCAGATTTAAGACGTAGTTATCAGCAAGGCGGTCTTGATGAAAAGGATCTGCCTGCTCATCCAATGGATCTCTTTGAAAAGTGGTTACAACAGGCTATTGACTCTAAAATGTATGATCCTAACGGTGTAGTTGTAAGTACAGTAGATCAAAGTGGTCAGCCTTACTCAAGAATGGTACTGTTAAAAGACTATACCCGTGAGGAATTAATTTTCTACACCAACTTAGGCTCAAGAAAAGCAGAACAAATTAAAGGCAATCCAAAGATCTGCATGCTTTTCCCCTGGTACATGCTAGAAAGACAGGTTATGTTCATAGGTGAGGCTCACCGTCAGTCTCCACTGCAGGATCTTAAATATTTCCACTCACGCCCTAGAGGCAGTCAGATTGGTGCCTGGACATCTCATCAGTCTCATTTAATTTCAGCTCGTGGTGTCTTAGAAGGAAAATTCTTAGAGTTAAAAGAGAAGTTCAAAAACGGCGAAATTCCTCTGCCTTCTTTCTGGGGTGGATATAGAGTTAAATTTACTAAAGTAGAGTTCTGGCAAGGTCGTGAAAACAGATTACATGACAGATTTATCTATGATTTAGAAGATGGTGTATGGCAGACACCTAAGAGATTAGCACCTTAAACTTTAAGTAAAGAGCTGCTTTTGATGAAAAAGGACCTTAAAAAGGTCCTTTTTCATTTGCAATGACAGCTGTTTTAGAAAACTACAGTCTTATTACCATGAATAAAGACTTTGTCATCTAGAACCTTGTTAACTGCTCTCATTAAAACCATCTGCTCAACATCATGACCAGCCTTAGCTAAAGTCTCAGGATCATAGCGGTGGTTTACCTTAATTACATCCTGCTCAATGATAGGACCTTCATCAAGATTATTAGTTACAAAGTGGGCCGTTGCACCAATGATCTTTACACCACGGTTATAAGCCTGCAGATATGGCTTTGCACCGATAAATGCTGGTAAGAAGGAGTGGTGAATGTTAATGATCTTGCCTAAAGAATAGTGATTTACAAATTCAGGTGAAAGAATACGCATATATTTTGCTAAGATCACGTAATCTGGATTACATGAATCAATAACTTCCATCATGCGCTTTTCCTGCTCTTCTTTAGTAATACCATCACATGATACTAATTTAAAAGGAACTTCAAACTTTTCAGCTAATTTGCCTAAATCAGGATAATTACCTGCAACACAAACAATATCTGCATCCATTGCGCCAGAGTAAGACTTCATTAAAAGCTCACCTAAGCAATGAGATTCTTTAGTTACAAGTACACATAGACGACGGCGGTGATTGTCAGTTAATCTTACCTTAGCGCCTTGAGGCAATACGCCTACAACAGTGTTAATAAAGGTCTGATTTGAGTTTTCATCACTAAACTCCCCTTCAATTACAGTTCTCATAAAGAATTTGTTATCCTCATGAGAAGCGAACTGATCCTGTCTTATAACGTTATAGTGGAATAGAGAGCAGACATTAGTGATTTTTGCAATCAAACCAACGTCATCTGAACACTCTGTTAATAGAATTCTTTTTTCCATAGATGTCTTTCTTTTTTTACAAAAAATATTTTTTAATTTTATGAGGTTATATGTCTAATATACAAGCCTCAGCATTTTTGATCAAAAAATGATCGGTCCATTAGAGTGCATTTGGTGCATTTTGTGTAAATTATAGTTTTTTTTACGATTGTGTTTACAATGGAACTAATACTTTTATACACACATGTAATTAAGGAAGACAATCATAATGGCTATAGACGATACTCTACCTACTCTAGATAAGTATGCAACATTGATGATTCCTGGAAAGGATCCAATAAAACTTCCTATTTTAAAGGGAACACTAGGTCCTGAAGTTATCGATATTCGAGAATTGGGCAAGCAGGGATATTTCACCTATGATCCTGGCTTTGTGTCTACAGCATCATGTATGTCAAGAATTACCTTTATTGATGGTAAGAAAGGTATTTTGCTGTACAGAGGCTACCCTATCGATCAATTAGCAACCAAGTGTGACTATTTACAGGTTTGCTATCTTTTATTCAAAGGTGAATTACCTAACAAAGAGCAATATCAGACTTTCGTACACAGAATTAAGCACCATACATTGGTTCACACACAGATGGAATCTTTATTCCAGGCTTTCCGTCGTGACTCTCACCCAATGGCAGTGCTATGTGGTGTTGCAGGCGCTCTATCAGCTTTCTATCACGACAGCTTAGATATTTATGATCCAGAGCATCGTGAGCTTACAGCAATTCGTTTGATTGCTAAAATGCCAACACTTGCTGCAATGTCATATAAATACTCAATAGGACATCCTTTCGTTTATCCAAGAAACGAATTGAGCTATACCGGTAACTTCCTGCACATGATGTTCTCAACTCCATGTGAAGAGTACAAGGTAAACCCAATTGTTGAAAAAGCTTTAGACAGAATTTTTACTCTTCATGCTGATCACGAGCAAAATGCTTCAACCTCATCTGTAAGATTGGCAGGCTCTTCAGGTGCTAACCCATATGCATGTATTGCAGCAGGTGTTGCTTCTCTATGGGGTCCAGCTCACGGTGGTGCAAACGAAGCCTGCTTACGTATGTTAGAGGAAATTGGCTCTGTAGACAGAATTCCTCAGTACATTGCCCGTGCTAAGGATAAGAATGATCCATTCAGATTATTCGGTTTCGGTCACCGTGTATATAAGACCTTCGATCCACGTGCGATTGTAATGAGAGACACATGTCATGAAGTGCTAGATGCTCTGCACAAGGATGACAATCCACTATTAGCAGTTGCAACCGAGCTTGAAAAGATTGCTCTGTCTGATGAGTACTTTATTGAGAGAAATCTATACCCTAACGTTGATTTCTACTCAGGTATCATTCTAAATGCAATCGGTATCCCAACTTCAATGTTCACCGTTATCTTTGCAATTGCAAGAACTATCGGTTGGATCTCTCACTGGAATGAAATGAGACAGACAGCCGATTCACGTTTAGGACGACCTCGTCAGATTTATACCGGTAAGGAATTAAGAAGCGTAAAATCTATGTCCAGAAGATAATTTCTCTAAGATGTAGTTTTTCTAAGAATATGTTCATCAAAAAGCCTGCTACTTTATAAGTTCGCAGGCTTTTTTAACGCAAAATCTAAATCAAGTCAGATCTGATAAAATAGTATAGATTAAATTAGATTAGAAGCTCTTAAAACCTCTTTGATGCACTCAGAGCTCTTGTATAAAAGCTCTAGTTCATCCTCAGGTAGTGGTAGAGCCAGTCTCTTTTCAACACCGTCTTTACCTACAACTGAAGGTAGAGATAAGGCTACATCCTTTAATCCATACTCACCTGTTAGAGGAACTGATACAGGTACAACAGCCTTCTCATCAAAGAATACAGCCTGAGCCAAACGGATAGCACCTGAGGCAATACCGGTATTAGTCCAGCCTTTAGCATCCATAACTTCATAAGCTGTCTTTACTACCTGTTTGTGGATTAACTCTCGGTCTAACTTAACCTCTGGAAAGTAGTTGTGCAGATCATTTAATCTGATGCCACCGATAGATACAGTACTCCATGCAGGGAAGGCTGAGTTACCATGCTCACCCAGCATATAGCCCTGGATGTCCTGTGGGTTTACACCAAAATGACGAGACAAGATGTATTTGAATCTTAAAGTCTCTAATGTAGTACCGGTACCGAATAATCTACCGTGTTTCCAACCAAACTTGGTAGCTGCTAGATAAGTTGTAACATCTAAAGGATTGGTGATCATAATTAAGATAGCATCTGTATTGTACTTTACAACCTCAGTCATGATCTCAGTGATGTTCTTAACATTCTCTTTAGCAAGCTTTAAACGCTCATATTGGCCAGGAAGGATGCTAGGACCTGCGTCACAGATAATTACATCAGCATCTTTTACGGTGTCAAAGCCACCAGAGTAAACCTTAATATTACGGTTAATTGGTGAAGAAATAGAATGACAGATGTCCAAAGCTTCACCGTAAGCTACATTCTCTTTAATATCAATACAAGCAATTTCAGCTGCAATATTTGATGCTACAGCCTTAGTTAAAACTTCTGAACCTACATGACCTAAACCGATAATGGCCAGCTTATGAATTTTCATAATTGATCCTTATTGTTGGGTGAACATTGGGAATTATTTTTATTGTTGTATATGTGTAAAAGATACTACAAGGAAAAGAGAGGTCAAATAAAATTTTAGGATGTATTAAAAAGGATCACAAAACAAAAATCCCAGAGCTCATTGAGATTGAGATCTGGGATCTAAGATATTAAACGCTTAAATTAAGCGTTTAAAGCAGCCTTTGCCTGCTCAGCAATAGCTTGGAATGCTACCTTATCATTGATTGCAAGATCTGAAAGAACCTTACGATCGATAACAATGTTAGCCTTCTTTAAGCCATTGATTAACTGGCTGTAGCTTAAATCGTGCTGACGTGCTGCTGCATTGATACGAACAATCCATAAAGCACGGAACTGACGCTTCTTCTGACGACGATCACGATATGCGTACTGACCAGCCTTAGTTACAGCCTGAACAGCAGTACGGAAAGTACGTGAACGAGCACCATAGTAGCCCTTAGCTGCCTTTAAAACCTTCTTGTGACGAGCATGTGCGGTAACACCACGTTTAACTCTTGCCATTTGTCATATCCTCCACAAACTATGCGTAAGGTAACATACGTGCTACTGCGCGTAAGTTGCACTGCTTAACAGAAACCATGCTACGCAGCTGACGCTTGCGCTTGCTTGTCTTCTTTGTCAGGATGTGACGTAGGTTCTGGTGACGGCACTTGAATTTGCCACTACCAGTTTTCTTGAAACGCTTTGCTGCGCCTCTATCGGTCTTCATTTTGACCTTGACTTTACCAGCCATTTTATATACTCCGCATTATTAGCAGTTAAACACAGTACAGGAGCTTTAGTCACCTAAAGACTTTTTAAACCCTGCAACTATTTCTTTTTAGGAGCTAACACCATAGTAGCTTGTCTACCTTCAACACGTGAAGCAGACTCTACTGATGCTATTCCCTTCTCAACGCATAGATCATTCTCTACACGCTTTAGGACATCTAAACCTAAGGACTGATGTGCCATTTCGCGACCGCGATAGCGCAGAGTTACCTTAGCTTTGTTGCCCTCTTCTAAGAAACGGATTAGGTTGCGTAGTTTAACCTGATAATCCGCTTCATCTGTACCAGGACGGAATTTAATTTCCTTAACCTGAACAACTTTTTGCTTCTTGCTCTTCTGATCTTTACTCTTCTGATAAAGATACTTGCCATACTCGATGAGTTTGCATACAGGAGGCTCAGCATTTGGACTGATCTCTACAAGATCTACGCCCTGTTCTTTAGCCATACGTAATGCATCGACTGTTGGCATAACACCAACTAGTTCATTGTCAGCATCTAACACACGTACTTCACGACATCTGATGTCATTGTTAATCCGGTTCTTTTGTAATGCTTTACCGGTCTTTCTGTTGTTGTTTATAGCAAGTACTCCTAACAAAGTTTAACCTAGAAGATTAAGAAACTTTAATCTTTCTTGTTTGCCTCAGCTTCCTGTCTTGATTTTTCAATCTCTACATCGGCATCAGGCATATTTTTGCGCTGTATAATATCTGATTTTATGAGTTTAATCAAGTCTTCTACAGTCATTGTACCTAAATCTGCACCTTTTCTGGTACGAACAGCTACTTTGCCCTGCTCAGCCTCTCTTGCTCCACATACAACCAAATATGGAACATGCATTAAGGTATGCTCACGGATCTTAAAGCCAATCTTGTCATTGCGGAGATCGGTCTTAGCACGGATACCTTCAGCATCAAGTTTCTCATAAACCTGTTTTGCATAGTCGCACTGGTCATCAGTGATGTTCATAACAGCAACCTGACATGGTGATAACCAAGTTGGGAATGAACCTGCATATTCCTCAGTTAGAATACCAATAAAACGCTCTAATGAACCTAACATAGCACGGTGGATCATTACAGGAACGTGTTCTTGGTTATCCTCACCAATGTATGCTGCGCCTAAACGTGCTGGTAATGAGAAGTCTAACTGTACAGTACCACACTGCCAAGCTCTACCTAAAGAGTCATGTAAAGTAAACTCAATCTTAGGACCGTAGAAAGCACCTTCTCCTGGCTGTAACTCAAACTCTAGATTGTTTGCTCTTAAAGCCTCTTTTAAGTCCTCTTCTGCTCTATCCCAAATTTCATCTGAACCGATACGCTTCTCTGGACGGGTTGACAGCTTGATATCAACGTTGTGGAAGTTGAATACATCATAAACGTCGTAAACCATCTTAATGCAGTCTGAAACTACGTCTAAGATCTGGCTGTCAGTACAGAAGATATGAGCATCATCCTGCTCGAAACCTCTTACTCTTAATAGACCGTGTAATGAGCCTGATGGTTCGTTACGGTGATCTTTACCGAACTCAGCCATTCTAATAGGTAGGTCACGGTATGAACGAGTACGTGAATTGAAGATCTGAATTGCACCAGGGCAGTTCATAGGCTTAATTGCGTAATCTCTGTTCTCTGACTTGGTGGTAAACATGTTCTCAGCATATTTATCCCAGTGACCAGATCTCTCCCACAATACTCTATCCATGATCTGTGGTGTATTAACCTCAATATAGTGATACTTGTGCAGCATCTCTCTCATGAAGTTCTCAACAATACGGTAAATAGTCCAACCGTCGTTGTGCCAGAATACTAAACCAGGAGCTTCCTGCTGGAAGTGGAACAGGTCTAACTTCTTACCTAAAACACGGTGATCACGCTTGGCAGCTTCTTCTCTACGCTTTAAGTAAGTCTTTAATTCATCCTTTGAAGCAAATGCACAGCCATAAATACGCTGTAACATCTTGTTCTTTGAATCACCACGCCAGTAAGCACCAGCAAAGTGAGTTAACTTGAAGTACTGGCAGAAGCCCATACGTGGAACGTGAGGACCACGACACATGTCAACGTACTCATTGTGGTGGTATAGACCGATTGACTTATCTGACTTGTCGATATTCTCTTCTAAAATTAACTTCTTGTATGGCTCATTGCGAGACTCAAAAGTGTCATAAGCTTTCTGCCAATCAACTACTTCCTTTACAACCTTGTAGTCTGTCTTAGCTAGCTCATGCATTCTCTTATCAAGAGCTTCAAGATCTTCTGCAGTTAACTTGTGGTCAATATCAACATCGTAGTAGAAACCATTGTCGATAACAGGACCGATAGCCATCTGTGTATTTGGCCATAACTGCTTGATAGCGTGTCCTAACAAGTGGGCACATGAATGGCGAATGATTTCAATACCCTCTTTATCCTTAGGAGTAATAATTGAAACCTCAGCATCGTGATCAATTAAATCACATGCATCATGTAGTTGACCGTCAATCTTACCTGCAACACAGTTACGTGCTAAACCAGGACCAATTGCTGAAGCTAGATCATAAATGGAAATTGGCCTATCAAACTCTTTGATATCGCCGTTTGGAAGTGTAATTTTTGGCATTTTTTAACCTCGATGCATACCTTGCATCTCAAGGCTCCATAATAAAATATTGAAGTTACTGTCCCCTGTAACTATCCTTGCACTACTCGACAAGGCCTTGCACAGAGCAACAACACACAGACTGTAAGCTCATATAAGAAATTTTGCTTAACCCGTCTGTAAACAGAATGGATTATACTCTCTTTAAGAAAATGTGCGCAATGGATAATTTTTACAAAAAAATATATGAAATAGCTAGTTACATATAGGTATGAAAATACATTAACTAATGTTCTACAAACAGTAGTCTGCTACATATAAAAACAGTTATAAGGGAAAATAGGTTGTATGCAAATTTATCAGTACTTTACAATTCCAATACGCGATTTTTCTACCGCTTCTATAAATCAGTTGAAAAATAAAATGTTACTGTATATGTAAATCAAAATCATAAGGTATGTTTAAATAATCGTAACGATACAATTTTATAGTTATAGTAGTTAATTATTTATTGATTATTTAAAATTTCTTGATATAATATGCAAACCTTTTTTAGGCGCCCTTAGCTCAGCTTGGTTAGAGCATCACCTTGACATGGTGGGGGTCGGTGGTTCGAGTCCACTAGGGCGCACCATAAAATTGGCAGTAGTGATACTGTTTTTTTATGCTCAAAAGCGACCATATCAATATTCACTTCTATTTTTTTTGTATTATATATAATACAATTCCGTTATCGTTTTAAAAAGCACATTTCTATACATCTTTTTGTGAACATTATCCTTTTATTTATCTCATTTGTGCTAATAATTTTTTAAAATTTTTCTTGATCAGATTTTTTATGATTTACGTAACAAATTTCACATTTGTTTTATTGAGTTTTCTTTAAAAAACGACGATGTCATTTATACTTAACACATCAATAATAATTACTAATAACAAATTTTATAAATCTTTAAGATTTCAAAACATAAGATAGCAAAGAATTTAACAAAAGCAAAATTCTGACGATATACAAACAAACGATAAGGCTTACTTTTATTAAGGCGAACTAAAAGTAACAAAGCCAATCTATCAAACCACGATAATTAGGCTTTAGTTGCAATTTTCAGGACAATTCATTTATGAAAATTTTAAATTCATTTTTAAAAACATTTGGGTTATTAACCGCAGTTATCTCAGGATTATCGTTTTCATCAACCGTAGCCAACGCTTTTACAGTTGGAATTGCTTTCCCAACACAAAATGACACTCGCTGGTACACAGAAGGCTTCATGCTAAACAATAAGTTAAAAGCAGCCGGATTTAATACAGAGTTATTCTTCGCAGGTGATCTTGACAATGGTCTTCAGTTAAAGCAACTAACAAGAATGCTCAACTCAAACGTTGATATTCTTGTTATTGCGTCAATAGATGGTTTCTCTTTAGTAGATACCTTAAAGCCAGCTCAAGATAAAAAGCTCCCCATCATCAGTTATGACCGCTTAATCATGAACACCGATGCTCCTACTTACTATGCTTCTGTTGACAGCGAAATGATTGGTGAGTTGCAAGGACAATATATTATTGATCAACTACAACCTGGTAGTGGCAGCGTCAAGCAGATTGAGATTTTTACAGGATCTCCTGATGACAATAACGCTAGGATTTTCTATGAAGGCGCTATGAAAAAGCTAGGTGGATTTATTGACCTTGGTTATATCACTGTAAAATCAGGTGAGGTGAAGCAAGAGGATACCGCCATACAAAATTGGAGCCCAGATCTTGCAAATAAGCGCATGAATGATCTCTTAGATAAAGTAGGTTACGGTCCTAATGGTGAGAGACTGGATGCTATTTTAGCTCCTAGCGACGCTATCGCAGATGGTATTGTCTTTGCCTTAAAAAAAAGAGGATATACAGCTGACAATATGCCAAAGATCACCGGTTGTGACTCTACACCTGCTGCTTTAGAACGTATTCAAAAAGGTGAACAAGGCATGACTATTTATAAATCAAATGAGCTTTGTGACACTGTCGTTCAGATGGTAAAAGATATCAGCCAAGGTAAACCAGTTGATGTAAATGACAACTTTACCTATGACAATGGTTTTAAGATCATGGACTCTGTTCTGTGCAAACCTGAATTAGTTGATAACAGTAATGTAGATATTGTTAAAAACTATTAGGTCATCGATAATTCTTATACAGAAAAGTATCGAGTAAAAGTACAAGCTCAATCTGAAAACAACAGATTGAGCTTCTTTTTGTAGCTTACTTTACTATCTTGTAGGACAACATTCTTTCCTACAGTTCATTTCCATTAAAAGATTTTGATAAAGATTTAAAGAAACTTGATGCCAGATGGAGTAGAGCTTTGTAGATGACAAGAAACTAACTTATCTAAAATCAGGTCACAGCAGGAGTTGCTGTGACCTAACCTTACAGGAATTACTGTTATTTCAGTGTCTGCCTAAAAGGTAGTGGACATAAAAATATAAAAACTCAACAAATAAAAACTAAACTTTGAAATCACATTGCAAAACTTCAATTCCATGAACCATTTCAATTCCATGTTACTATCACTTTATGACTCAAATTAAATTTATGAGACTCTTTTCTGAAGACTGAAACTGACGACAATTAATGTCGACCTGTCTACAACGAACAACGCATGATAGCAACTAGATAATGGTACCAGCTACATCAAAGCCTTAAAATTAACATATAACCATTTGATCAAAAAGAAAAATATTCACTCATTTTTCGTCATCAAATAATGTGAACTACAACAAATAAAATTATGAGTAACAGTAGTTTTTACTGATATTTTTAGAAATATGAGCAATTTCTTTGAAATATTGTCAAAGTTTGTAGTTCACAGTCACAGTTTTAATTTATCAAAATGAATAAACTTATCTTTAGTGATGATTGATGTATGAGCAAAAAGCAAATACATAATTATGGGATGTAAAATTATCACTTCATATAAATATACCTTTTAAGGCTCTTTGTGGTCAATTGCCATGAAGAGCCCTTTTCAAAATGTATGTTACCTTGAAAGACACATCTTCGTTTTCTACTTTTAGTTTTTATATATGATTTGACTGCGGACAAGATGCAGATCTGCATCCTTATATCGTTTGAGAAATAAAAAGACAACCTAATCTCCTAGATTGCCATTAACATGAGATTTAATCTTTAAGTTTTAATTACAGAGCAGAACTTGCCTTGTATAAAACTACGTCATTAACAGCTTCAATAGTGCAAGTCTCATTAGCTTTCTGTAATAAAGCCTTACCTTTACCGTAGTAACGGTTATTCTCATCTAACTTGAACTCACCACTTACTGCTAACCAGATACATGCACTCTTATCTTTAGGAACAGAGAACTTCTGATTTGGCTTTAATACATACTTAGTTAATCTGAAATCTTTAACTGGTACGTTGTACTCTTCACCGCCATCAGCTGTCTTTGCTGAAACTAAGGTCTTAGGAGTGATTTCTTCGAACTTAACAATCTTTAATAATTCTTTAACATCTACTAATTTAGGAGTTAAACCACCACGAATTACGTTGTCTGAGTTAGCCATTAACTCAATGTTCTGACCTTCAAGATAAGCATGAGGAATACCAGCTCCCTGGAATACTACATCCCCCTCTTTAACGTACATTAAGTTCATTATAAGAACCATGATTAGACCTGCATCTAAGTTCTGTCCGCATTCACGAGCACGAAGACCTGCACGTACAATCCAGAATAGAGGATCACGGCGAGAGATCTTTGAAGATTGATAATCGCCTTTGTTCTCATCTACTACTGGAGCTAAGATCTTATCTAAGGCTTCTTTTGATAAACCGAAGATATAGCCTACAAACTTGTTTAACCCCTCTTCCGCGTATTTCTTTGCAAGATCTTTTGTAGATGCAAAACGTGACAGATTCTTAATTGCTGTCTCTTTATGAGCAAAACCGTGTAACAGATAGAAATCTGATAAAGCTAACATCAACTCTGGCTTGTGGTTGTTATCTTTGTAGTTACGCAGATTTGCAGGAACATTATCACGCTCTTCTCTGTCGTATCCTGCTCTTGCCTGCTCTAGAGTTGGATGAACCTGAATAGATAAAGGCTCACGTACGTCTAATACCTTTAATAAGTATGGAAGTCTGTTTGCGTACTCTTTGCAAACCTCTTCACCTAAAACAGATTTAGGATCGTAATCAATAAACTCTGATAACTTCTTACCATTAGAAAGTGTTGCAGTTCCAGAAGGATGCTCACCTAACCAGTACTCAGCGCTTGGTTTTCCCTCAGGAACTGAATCTAATAGCATCGGGATATAACAATAACCTCCCCAAGCATAATCTTTGACAACACCCTTTAATTCAATCATTTTGACCTCTATTTATTTTCTAGATTTAAAAAAACTAGTTTTAAGTTAATTGTATTTTATAAAAATACCGACATAACTGTTGTTATTAAATTATTTAAACAGTTTTAAACTCACATAAGTTTTCCTACTGCTCTTGAGACAGAGACTCAAGATGTAAGCTGCTTGTAGTTTGTTCATTCTCACAATGACAGATAGTTGTACGAATCTCATCACTACATCTTTGATACAATTCAACTTCAAGACCAGCAGCATTGCTGTGACGAAAAACATTTAGCTTCAATCTTTGGATTGAACTCTATGGCATACAACATTCTGTCTTTAACCAGACAGGATTTATCTAAACTCACTGGAGTTAAACACCGCAATAAAGAAACAGCTAAGAGAGCAAAGCTGCTAACATCCTACAACAACGTGTTTTCAACATTCAAAGGTATTCCTCTTCTGACTTTAAATTACCTGTTTAAGTTTCTGGAAACGCCTCCTTTAGAGAGTTAACTCCTTACTTAACATCAATACAGGCGCTGTTGAGATACACAGTGCATATTCCTATTGCAACTCTGACAAATTTCCTTTCAGAAGATATATAAATTCACTGATTTTTAAAGAGCATCCTGTAAGGCTTAGATTCAGGATCTTATTAACTGTTTTGACGACAAACGAGCTATCAATTTATGTGAGATTGATCGGCTTTATTTGGTTGCCGTAAATCAAAATATTCCTTAGATCGTTAGGGTTAATTTTTCAGAAACTTATATTTTTTAAGCGATGTATGATACCATTTATCCGATCGTTACAGTTATATAAACAATAAGCAATTTATTAGTAACATTTTCAGAAATTTATTATGGCAGTTACATTAAAGACCATCGCTGAATATACAGGGCTCTCAGTTACTACTGTATCAAGAGCCTTAAAAGACGGCGACGATGTTAAGCAACCTACAATCGATAAGGTTAAAGCTGCAGCAAAAAAATTAGGTTATGCACCAAATCTTCAGGGGCTGAGCTTAAAAACAGGTATTAACTACAATCTTGTTGCAGTTCTTCCAATGTTAAAGAGTGGTGATATCGTTGGTGATGTGGGCTCTCTACCTTTAATTTCAGGACTCACCTCAGGTCTTGTTGGCACTCCTTATAACCTCTCAGTAGTTCCAATGCTACCGGGACAGGATCCTCTAGAACCAGTAAAGTATGCTGTTGAAAGACGTTTAGCTGGCGGCATTATCATCAATGCGACCAAGACTAGAGATGAGAGAGTAACTTATCTACAGGAGCATAAGGTTCCATTTATTACCTTTGGTCAAACCGAAATGAGTATTGACCATGCTTTTGCTGATATTGATAACTACGATATCGGCTATAAAGCAGCTTCTTACCTGTTCCAAAAAGGCTGTAAGCGCATCTTAATGATCTCATCATCAGCTGAATATACCAATGCTTGTCATAAGTACTATGGTGTTAAAAGAGCTGCAATGGAGTACGGTATAGATTTTGATAGAGACAGAGATATTGTCTATGACTACTCTGTTCAAACAAACTACAGAAAACTCTTCTGTGACATCATGTCAAAAACTAATCATCCAGATGGTATCTTCTGTGGTTCTGAGATTTCATCATTAGGTTGTGTAGCTGGTGTTGCTGATGCAGGTTTAGTAGTTAACAAGGATGTTTATGTAATTAACATAGAAACCAGTGATTTACCTGCTTTCTATCAACCACCTATACCAGGATTAAGACAGAACTTCCATTCAATTGGTACAGTATTATCTAAGTACTTAATTAAACTTATTGAAGGTGAAGATCCTAAGAAGTTACAATTCTTAGAAAAAGCTACTTTCTATCCAAGATAGAGTAAACTTTTACATCAATTATCCGAAATGGCAAGCTAAAAACCTAAACTCCGCAGATCATAGTTACTAATCTTTGATCTGCAGAATTTAGGTTGTAAATAATAAAGTTATAGCTAGATGTTAAAAATATCTAACTGTTCTGAATCAGAACTATCTTTCCATGCCTTGTCAGCTTTAGCATCATCAGAACGCTGTTTTTCAATATTCTCAAAGTAGTCTTTTGCAGGTGGAACAATATACTCTCCTGTAAAGATTGAGGTATCAAACTTGGTTAAAGCAGGATTTTCCTCTGTTACAGATGCTTCAAGATCTTCTAACTTCTGATAGATAAGTGCATCTGCGCCAATTTCTTTGCAGATCTCTTCATTGTTTCTACCATAAGCAATAAGCTCTTTTGAGGTAGGCATATCAATACCATATATGTTTGGATAGCGGATCTCAGGAGATGCTGATGCAAAGAATACCTTGTTAGCACCTGCCTCACGAGCCATCTGAACAATCTGTAATGAAGTGGTACCACGTACGATTGAGTCATCAACTAAGAGTACGTTCTTGCCTGCAAACTCAGCTGGAATTGGGTTTAGCTTATTACGTACAGACTTCTTACGCTGTTTCTGACCTGGCATAATAAAGGTTCTGCCAATATAGCGGTTCTTTACAAATCCCTGACGGTATGGAACACCTAATGATCTCGCGATCTGCACTGCAATATCAATTGAAGTATCAGGAATAGGAATTACCACATCAATCTTTAAATCCTGATGCTCTTTCTGGATCTGCTCGGCAAGCTTCGTGCCCATGCGGACTCTGGTTGCATATACAGATGCTCCATCGATAATGCTATCTGGACGAGCAAAGTAAACATACTCAAAGATACATGACTGTAAATGAGGATCCTTAGCGCAAATTTTTGAATATAACTGACCATCTTTGGTGATAAGTAAAGCTTCACCAGGTTTTACATCACGAACTAGCTTAAAGCCACTGACATCTAAAGCCACACTCTCTGAGGCTACCATGTATTCAGTCTTGCCATTCTCGTCTTTCTTCTCTCCTAGAACCATAGGTCTAATACCAAATGGATCACGGAAAGCGATTAGACCTACGCCTAAAACTAGGCAAACTACAGCATAACCACCTTTAATCTCATCATATACGCCGGAGATAGCTTTAAAAATGTCATCAGCAGTTGGTACATCACTATTGATTTGAGAGATTTTCCAGGCAAGGATATTTAGAAGAATTTCAGAATCTGATTGGGTATTAACATGACGGTGGGCTTTTTTACACTTTTCTTTTAACTCTTTAGAATTGATAAGGTTTCCGTTATGAGCCAGTGCAATTCCGTATGGAGAGTTTACATAGAAAGGCTGAGCTTCTGCTGCTGATGAAGAGCCTGCTGTAGGATAGCGGTTATGGGCGATACCAATGTTTCCGCGCAGTCTTAACATATGTCTTTGCTGAAAGACTTCAGTTACCATACCGTTTGCTTTGCGCTGATGAAAATTGTCATATTCATCTACGGTTACGATACCTGCAGCATCTTGTCCGCGGTGCTGTAACACCTGCAAAGAATTATAAAGTGATAAATTGACAGGAGAGGTTCCGACAATTCCAACAACACCACACATAACTATAATGCTCCAGTTCCTGAGGTTCCTAAATAATTAAAGAACCATTCAACGATTACTTCAAGATGAGGTACAAAGATTGAATCTTTATACCAAGGATAATAGGTAATAAAAGAAAGAATATGGAGTTTAATTAGGATCTGTAATACTGCAAAGACAGCACTTACAATTAAAATTCCCCTAACCACTCCAAAGACCACACCTAAAAGTCTATCAAAGCTTGATAAACCTGCTTTCTTTACAAGTGAACTTATAGTACTTGCAACAAAACCTAAAGCAATTAAGGTGACAATAAAAAGAACAATGCTGGCGATTACTTTTCTAGTTAAATCGTCGTTTGAAAAGGTAATATATTCTGATAACTGCGGGTAAAACCGACTTGCAACTATAAAAGCTGCAATCCACGAAAGAATAGAAGAGGCTTCACGAATAAAGCCTCTAAAAATAGATGTTATGGCTGACAAGCCAATAACACCTACTATTACCCAATCAAGTGCTGATAGCATTACTTAGTCTCAGCTGAGATTACTTCTAAGCCACCTAAGTACTTGCGTAAAACCTTAGGTACGGTAACAGAACCATCAGCATTCTGATAGTTTTCAAGAACAGCAACTAAAGTACGACCTACTGCTAGACCTGAACCGTTTAGAGTATGAACTAACTCTACCTTGCCATCCTTACGACGTAAACGAGCCTGCATACGGCGAGCTTGGAAGTCTACACAATTAGAGCATGATGAAATCTCGCGGTAGCAGTTCTGTGCTGGTAACCAAACCTCAATATCATAGGTCTTAGCAGAGCTAAAGCCCATATCACCAGTTGACAGAGCAACAACGTGATATGGGATCTCTAAAGCCTGTAGCACTGCTTCAGCATCATGAGTTAAGGTCTCTAAAGCCTGCCATGAGTCTTCTGGTTTAACAATCTGAACCATCTCAACCTTATCAAACTGATGCATACGGATTAAACCGCGGGTATCACGACCAGCTGAACCAGCCTCAGATCTGAAGCATGGAGTATGAGCTGTGATCTTAATTGGTAATTCCTGCTCAGGAATAATCTCACCACGAACCATGTTGGTTAATGGAACTTCAGCAGTTGGAATTAAGCAGAAATGATGATTTACACCATCACCATCGCAGTCACCATCAAGATTGGTGTGGAACAAATCTTCCGCAAATTTAGGCATCTGACCTGTACCATATAATGAATCCATATTTACTAAGTATGGAGTGTAAATCTCGGTATAGCCCTGCTCATAATGCAAGTCTAACATTAACTGAACTAAAGCTCTGTGAAGTTTGCAGATAGGCCCCTTCATGAAAGCAAAACGTGCACCACTTACTTTACGTGCAGTTTCAAAATCTAACATGCCTAAGCCTTCACCAATAGCTACGTGATCTTTGATGTCAAAATCAAACTTACGTGGCTCTCCCCACTTTCTTACTTCAACATTGAAAGTATCATCAGCACCTAGTGGGCATGATGGATCTGGTAAATTAGGAACAGTAAGAGCGATGTCATTTAACTGCTTTAATACCTCATCCTGCTTCTGTTTTACTTCGGTCAATTCTTCACCGATCTTTGCTACCTGAGCTTTGATCTCAGATACGTCCTGACCTGCCTTAATTGCCTGACCGATACTCTTTGAAAGTGAATTACGCTGAGCCTGTAATTCTTGAGTGCGAGTCATAGTCTCTTTACGTAATGACTCTAATTCATTGATCTTCTGAACATCTAATTTGTAGTTACGTGTTGCTAGGCGCTTCGCAGCCTCTTCAATATCAGCGCGTAAATATCTTGAATCAAGCATGGATAATTGCCATTTGTTAAAGTTAATAAAGAATTCTGTTTAATTGCTTTTATGCAATCAATAATACGCCGGTAATTTTAGCATACAGAGTGAAAATTTGTTCAAATAATATTAAGTGCGCCAAAGTTACTCATACTGTACTTTTTTACCTTTAAAGCCCTGAGGGTAGCGCTTGTCTTTTTCTAACTCATCTCTTTGTCTTAGATATTCTTCTTTTTTAGATAAGTTAAGTTCAAAGCCTCTGTCAGATGGATGATAGTACACTGTGCCTGTTAGTTCTTCAGGGAAGAAACTCTCCCCTGCTGCATATGCTCCCTGATAATCGTGAGCATAACGGTAGGTTGCTTTATACCCTAATCTTTCCATAAGCTTAGTAGGTGCATTTCTGAGATAAATCGGTACATCAAGCTCTCCATTTTGTTTTGCATCTTCACGAGCTTTATGGAAGGCTTCATATAAATGGTTACTCTTAGGAGCTAAAGCACAATATACAGTAGCCTCAGCAATCGCTCTCTCTCCTTCATAAGCACCTATTCTGTCAAAGATATCCCAAGCATTAAGGCATACTGTCATAGCTCTAGGATCTGCAAGACCAATATCCTCGGTTGCGATCGCTAATAAACGTCTTGCCACATACAGAGGATCCCCTCCTGCCTCTAAAATACGTGAATACCAGTACAAGGCTGCATCAGGTGCGCTGCCGCGCACTGATTTATGGAAGGCTGAAATTAACTCGTAATAGGCATCACCGCCTTTATCATAATTTATGAGTTTTCGACCTGCTACAGCTCCTACCATTGCAAGGGTTAAGATTTTGCCACCTGTTTTTACGGGAGAAGCTAAATCTGATGCCATCTCTAATATATTTAACAGGTATCTAGCATCTCCTGCGGCTAAATCAATAATGGCTTTTTCTACACCGTCTGCTAAATGTATGTTTTCTTTTAAAAGACCGCGCTCTGAGTTTAAGGCATTATAAAGTAAGGTTCTAGACTCATCTTCAGAGAGTTTTTGCAATACATACACTCTAGCTCGAGATAAGAGAGCAGAATTTAAACTAAAAGATGGGTTCTCTGTTGTAGCACCAATAAAAGTAATAGTGCCATTTTCAATATGAGGTAAAAAGGCGTCTTGCTGAGATTTGTTAAAACGATGAACCTCATCGACAAATAAAAGTGTTTTAACGCCACTTCTTTTGCGCAATAAAGCTCTATCTACAGCTTCACGTATATCCTTTACACCTGAGGTTACAGCAGGTATTTGCTCAAAATGCGCGTTACAGGCTTTTGCAAAGAGCAATGCTAAGGTAGTTTTTCCAACTCCAGGAGGTCCCCAGAGGATCATTGAATAGCATTGACCTTTATTTAAGATAGTTCTTAAAGGTCTGCCTTCACCTAAAAGATGTGATTGACCTACATACTCTTCTAAAGTTTTAGGTCTCATTCTTGAGGCTAAAGGAGCAAACTCGTCGTTTAGCTCCTTATCTAATTGTTCATTGGCTTTATGATCTGCTTTTTCCTGATCAAATTGACTGAACAGATCAGTTTGACTTTCGTTCATCATCTATCTGAGCATCCTCAGGAATTTTGTACTCAAATGAGCTGTCAGACACTTGGGTCTTTACTTGAGATAAAGTGTAGCGATTGGTATTACCATCTTTTAACCGTACATATAAATCAGATACTAAATCACCTTGAAACTCTAGCTTAATTGACACAACCTGACCAGGATTTTTAGCTTTTAGAACATAGCTATTGCCAACTTTTGCAACCTCATACTGTCCCCACACAGATTCACTCTTTGTGGTTAATAGCATGAATGGTGAGGAGTAAAGCTCCTGTTTATCAAAAATGCTTACCTGGTTTACAAAAGGATCATAGAAATAAACAGAGCTTCCTTTGGTAAATAGAACCTGTTCATCAGGACTTGTAGTATGCAACATGAACTTATCAGGTTTCTTTAGAGAAAGTCTTCCTGATGACTTAGACACTAAAGAGCCATCTTTTCTGGTAACTGTTTGAGAAAAAGTTGAACTTAAAGCATTTAAAGTTGAGAGTTTTGACTGTAACTCTTCTTTTGTATCAGCACTTGCCTGAAAAGACACAGAAACTAAAAAAGCAACAATTACAGCTTTTACGAATGCTACTTTCACACCCTTTAAACTAGTTACTAATCTCATGAAAATTACCTTTTATGTAAACAGACTTCTTTACACTAAAATAAGATAGAAGACTGTGTTCTTATCCTGTTACTGAATTAAAAAGCCCTTATCATCAATGATTTGTTGAGCCTGCATCTGGCGGTGAATTTTACGTGCTCTGTTATAGCCAAAACCAAAAGCAGTTTGTAGTTCTGATACAGAGAGTCTCTTGTTTGATGAGCAGTATGATCTTGCATATTCAACTACCTGATCAAACTTAGCATCTAGTTGTTGTGCTGAAGCATCACTATCTTCACTCTCAACGCTTTCCTCTTCCTCACTTTCAGTAATGCCCTCAACATATTCAGGCTCACCTGCCTGCTGTATCCATGAGGATACAACCTTTTCAACATCCTGATTGCTTGTAAATGGACCTTGTGCACGGAACATCTGAGAGCGGTTTAACTGCTGATACTTAACTAACATATCACCATTACCTAAAAGTTTTTCAGCACCTGTCTCATCTAAAACAATTCTTGATTCCATTGAGTTTTGAACGGTATAAGCAATGTGAGATGGCATATTTGCTTTAATCGCACCGGTTACAATATCTGCTCTTGGAGTTTGTGTTGCTAAGATTAAATGGATACCAGCCGCTCTTGCCTTTGCTGTTAATCTTGCAATTAAAGCTTCTGGAGTGTTGCCGTCTTTTTTTCTAGTTACACTAGCTACTGCCATTAAGTCAGCAAACTCGTCGATTACTAAAACAATATATGGAACTGGCTTTAGCTCTGGAGGAATACCAATTGTGTTTTCACACCACATAGGATCATAAACTTTCTCACCTAAGAGATTCTTTTCTTTGATGAAATCATTTAACTGTGAAATTTTTGATAAATTCATCAAGGATAAAAGTTTATAACGACGCTCCATTTCCTTAATCAACCATGCTAATGAAGCTACAGTTGAATCAGGATCAGTAATAATTGGAGTTAATAGGTGAGGTAAATTCTGGTATTGAGAGAACTCAACAGTCTTAGGATCAACCATGATAAGACGTAACTCAGCAGGTGATCTTGCAAAGAGCAATGATACTAGCATTGAGTTTAAACCAGCTGACTTACCAGAACCTGTGGTACCTGCAATCAGTAGATGAGGAGCATCTGCAAGATCAGCTATAACAGGAATACCTACAGTGTCTACACCTAAACACATTGGCAGTTTTGCTTTCGAGTGTACAAATTCCTCTGAATCGATAATGTCACCTAAACGGATCATTTGGCGCTTATCATTTGGAACTTCAATACCAACATATGGAGTACCAGGTACCACCTCGATGATGTTGATGTTTTGACTCATTAGGCTTCGCTGCATATCAGTTTCTAAATTTACGATGGTCTTAGACTTGGTACCTGCTTCAAGACTAATATCATATCTTGTAATAACAGGACCCGATACGGTCTGTTCAACTTTTGCTTTAACACCAAAGTCACTCATAAACTTATCAATACGAGCTGATTTTTCTGAAATTTCTTCAGCTGATACCTGTTCTTGAGACTGTGACTGCTCTAATAAATCAAATGAAGGTCTCCATTTGCCATAAATTTTTGAAGGAGATGTTTCTGTTGCCTTTGCATAAGAGACTGTAGCTTTAGAGGCACCGTTTGTGTTTGAGCCTTTAATTTCAATCTTATTTGAAATGTTATTTTGTCTAAAAGTATTCATAGACTCAAACGGAGGTTTAGACTCATATCTGGAACCATCCATGACATTAGCAGGAGTATTTGAAGAAACACTGTTCACTCTTTCACTTGAACTAATCTCAGGGTTAATATTCATTACAGATGCACTGTTTTGAGTATTAGCAGAATAGCTTGATTCAATAACTGAGTTCAAAGTGCTGTTCTCTTTTTCTGGCAATGGAGCGTATGGATTAAACATAGGCTCTGTAGCTTGAGTCTGTTGCTGTGAAGATTGTGTTAGTGCTCCTGTCTGCTGAGCATGTAAAGCTTCAGTTAATAACTTGTCATCACCTGACTTGTTTTCTTCAGCAACATTTTGATTAGCGCTAGTAGCTATACTCTGACTTACTCCCTGATATGGGGTAACTAATGTCTCCTGATTTACCTTATTTTCAGATGAAGATGTGTTTTCATTATTAACTTTTGAGCTATTTACATGAGAGTTACTATCTGCTGGTGCAGTTGCTACATTATTCTGTGAAGTTAAAACTCCTCTTGCCACCTTTGAATACTGTTCATAACTTGAATCTGACTCTTTAATTGGTTGAGTGTCAGCAATAGAAAGCTCTTCATCACTCTCATCAGATGAAGGCACAAAAGCTGAACTTAAGTTTTCAACTTCAATTTTTGAACTATCTTGAGACTTGGTAAGATCAGTAAAGTTAATTACGTTTTCTGAAATTTCACCTTGGCTTGGTAACATTGAACTTGTTGTAGTAGCTTCACCATAGGCTTTATTATCCTCTGATAAAGTAGGAGCTCCGGTAATTACAGATGAAGGCTGTGAGTATTCGCCACTTACAGATGAACCATCAGAACTAATGCTAACCTTAGGCTCATTATTAGGTACGTTTACTGTTGGTATGGTGGTGGTTCTGGTAATTACAGTGCTTACCTCAGAACGACGAGAAGGATTACCTACAACTTCAGTTGGAGGAAGGTGATCAGCTCCTGCCTTATAAACAATAGTTGAAGCTTTGGGCTCTGTTGCATTGCTGTAGTCAGCTCCATAACCTTTGCTGTAACTTGAACTCTGATTATCACTACTATTTTCTAGTCTTGTAATGATAGTCTTTTTAACTGTGTTATGAACCACTGGTTCTTGTACATTTCTGCTATCTTTAATAATAGTCTTAGTTGAACCATCATCGTAATTTTGATTAGATGAAGGAGCTACATTTGGAGCGTTTACTCCTGAAATGTAGGTAGATGGACCTGAATTTGCATCCTCAGAGGTATTATCAAATCCATAAGAATTTGAGTACGTGCTAGATGTTGAGCTAGTTGACGCATCTGATGATTTCTTATACTCAGGAACCTGAACGCCAGGAGTAATATAAGGGCTAGACTCTTCTTGAGCTCCCCAGCCCTCCTGAGAAGTTGAATTCTGTGTTAGTGCATTGCTATCAGCAGAAAAGTTTCCAATTGAACCAAATTCAGGTTCAATTCTCTTCACTTCAGGTTCTCGTCTATGAGCAACAGCGGAACGGGTTCTATTGTGACGAGGCTTTTCAATTGATGACTGCTCATTATTTGTACTTGGGAAGATCTTTTTCTTTTCACCAAAGGCTGGAAGTGAACCTGATGAAAAAGAAGTGCTTTTGAAAAGATCGCTAGTTGTATTCTCTTCTGCTTTTTTCTTTGTGGAAAAATCAAGATTGGTTTGGAACGGCTCTTTTAACTCTCCGTTTTTAGTGTCAAGCTTGATATTGCCATACAAAACGCTGTCATCTTCTTGAGTATTAACTTGAGGATCTTGTTTTTCGTTCTTATTGTTGTCTTGCTTTTTATCTTTATCGAAGAAGCCAAATATAAAATTACCGATCTTGTCAAAGTACCAAAAAGGACCTTTTGAGGTAAAGAGGAAAAGGCCTAGTAATGTAACTAAAGCAGGTAAAAGTTTTCCTATTGGGAATGGCAATGAGTCAAACATGCTCATAAAGAAATAGCCTAAAAAGCCACCTAAACTAGTTTCTGTATCTACAACCAATCCTGAAAATAATGAGCACAGACCAATTACAAGGATGTTAAAACCTAAGATAAATAGACCTATTACAAAGAAGTCTATTTCTTTTAGAGCGATCTTTTTGATAAAGAGTTTGTAACCTATAAATACAAATACCAAAGGAAACAGAAAAGTAACATTTCCAAAGTAATTAAACACATTTTCCATAAAGGAACTTTGTGCTGTTGTTACTATTCCATCTGTGGTTTCATTAGTCAGTAGCTCTCCACTCATAGCCTTGTGGAGATTATTACGGAATGAAATTAAAACAAAAATGCAGATCAAACTTGCAAGACAAACCGCGCCAAACAATACCTTTCTAAAAAGGCTGATACTACTGTGATGTGCCGCTCCCTGAGTTGGGCGAAATTGCATTTGAGTCCTCCGCTAATTCTTTGTTCTTTATCAAAATTTTTATTATTTTTATAGGTTTACTTGCTTATATATTTCTTGCTGTAAAAATCTCGATAATGTTAGCACCATTCATGCATTCAATCAATTTTATCAACTGGCAATTTTAGTTCTGATTTTCCTTAATAACTTTACAAAAATTGATTACAATAGCGGCATTAACTAAAGAGAGAAAATCATGATCAATATTGTTCTATACCAGCCAGAAATGCCTTCAAATGCAGGCAACATTATTAGACTAAGCGTAAACTGCGGTGCAAGGCTTCATTTTGTAGGTCCACTAGGCTTCTATCTTGATAATGAAAGACTGATGAGAGCTGGTCTTGATTACCATGAGCTGTGCAACCTTACAGTTCATGTCAACTTTCAGCAATTTCTAGAAAAAGAAAAACCAAAGCGTTTAATTGCTTCTACCTCTAAAGCACACCACTCACATGTTTCTTTTAAGTTTGAAGATGGTGACTATGTGATCTTCGGTAGAGAAAAAGAAGGTCTGTCTGATGAGGTATATAAGGTTATACCTGATGATCTGAGAATTAAGATCCCTATGGCTCCAAACAGTCGCTGTCTTAACCTCTCAAACTCTGTTGCAGTTGTTGCCTATGAGGCATGGAGACAACTAGGATTTAAGGACGCATTAATTTAAAAATTTTAGCTGTTTTTCTGTTATTATATCGGCCGTCAAAACTGCATTAAAAATAATAGAGTAAAGCTTTGCTAATAAACTCTGAATAAAACAAACTTTGCAGAGTTTTATTCAGCAATCTTTTTAAGATAAAAGAGGATACTTCATTGCTAGATTTCTTAGTGGGATTTTTTGGTAGTTACGGCTATGCGGCCGTTTTTGCATGTCTTGTTTTATGCGGATTAGGCGTACCTGTACCAGAAGATATCACCTTAGTTTCAGGCGGTGTAATTTCAGGGCTTGATCTTGCTAATCCTCATATCATGTTAGTTGTAGGTCTCATTGGTGTACTATTTGGTGATAGCACCATGTTCCTAGCAGGCAGGATCTTTGGTTACCGTATTCAAAAGATTAGGACCTTCAGAAAGATCGTTACTCCTCAAAGATTCTCTCAAATTCAACGTAAATTTAAACAATATGGCTTAGGCTTACTGTTTGTAGCTCGTTTTCTTCCTGGTTTAAGATCTCCTATTTACCTAGTAGCCGGTATGAGTCATCGTATCTCATACATAACTTTCATTATTATGGATGGTTTAGCAGCACTTATCTCTGTTCCTGTTTGGATCTATTTAGGTTTCTTCTTTGCTGACAATCTTGATACACTCATGACTTATGTTCACGATGTACAAAAAGCAATCTATTTAGTTTTAGGCTTATTAGTTATCGTGGTTGTATTTGTAATTCTAAAAAAGAAGTTCCACTCAAAAATGAATCAAGTTGCATCAGATACTGATGACAAGGACAACAAGATCTAAGCTAATAGTTGCCCTTTTAGTGAGATCAATTATTCTCATCTTTTCTTCAAAAATGACAAAATATGTCAGTATCTAGCAGTCCTACTGTTATAAATAATGTATATTTATAACTGAGAGCTAACAGTTCTGATTTTATACATAAAATCAGTATCTAAAACAGGATCAAACAATGAGCAACAAACAATTCTTAGAATTACCATACGGTAAGGATGACTTCCCTCTATTAAGAGAAGGAAACTGTTACTTCGTCGACAAGACTCCTTATCTTAAGACAGTATTTACAGATCAATCTGCTGTAATGTTATTTACCCGTCCAAGACGTTTTGGTAAGACTCTGCTCATAAGCATGTTTGACTCATTTTTGAAAATCAATCCTGAAAAACCATTTGATAACTCAAAACAACTAGAGCTCTTTAAAGGTACTAAAATCTTAGAAGACAAAGAGTTCTGTGATAAGTTCATGGGACAGTGTCCTGTTATTACCATTACTTAAAAAAAAGTAGACGGTACTAATTTTAAAGAGTTTTATGAGAGTTTTGCCTCAGCTGTATATGCTGTTGCTTTAAGATACAGCTATCTAAAGTATAGTGATAAATTAGATAAATCCGATAAAGAAGAGTTAGAACACTTAACTACAAAAAGTTTCTTACTTAAAATCGAAAATCAGCAAACTGTAAAAGATGCTTTAAGGACTATATCAGGACTCTTATATAAAGAGTACGGACGACGTGCCATTCTTTTAATTGATGAGTACGATGTACCACTAGCCACAGCTTCATATCGCGATAGAGTAAACAAAGTTCTATATAAGAACAGACCTGACTTTGTGGCAGACTGCCATGAAAAGATGGTTACCTTTATGAAAGGCTTTTTTGATTTATTAAAAACCACTCCTGGTGACGAAGGGGCTATTAGTAAAGCTGTAATTACAGGTTGTTTAAAGGTAGCTAAGAACAGCTTATTTACAGGTGTAAATAACTTTAAGGTAAATACAGTTCTAGCTACAAATAAAGATTTAACAGGCATCATTGGTTTTACTAAAGATGAAACCTATAAGTTCTTAAAAGACTATGAACTAGAAAACTTCTCTGAAAAAGTTAAAGAGCATTATGACGGTTATAAATTCTGTGATAAAGAGATGTTCTGCCCATGGGATGTAGTCAATTTCATTGATGAGAACTATAAATACAACTTAAATGGTGAAACAGATTCAATTAGAACCAATAACTACTGGTTAGGAACTACCTCAGATAAATCTCTATATGATTACTTAGGCTATTTAACTGACAGCGACAACAAAAAAATGCAGGACTTAGTTGATGGTAAGTCAATTAGCTTCAAGCTAAATGAATCCATGAACTACGATACTTTATCAGAACATAATTCAAATGATTTCTGGTCACTACTCTTACATACAGGTTATCTGACTGTAGATTGGGAAAAGACAGATGAAGCAGAGTTTTCTAAAGACGGTAAAACCAATAAAGAGGTCTTTGCAAGAATTCCTAATTTAGAAATCTTAGAGTGCTTTAGCAGTAATATAAAAGAGAGATTTAGCTATGATTTTAAAGAGCACAACCTGCATAATAAGCTAGTTGATGCTTTTTCCTGTGGCAATCAAAAAGAAATCTATGACATCTTCTTTGACATGCTGCAAAAATATGTCTCAATCAGAGATACAGCAACCAAAGCTCCTTTAGAGAACTACTATCATGGCTTTTTAAATGGTATCTTCACAAGCTGCGAGAAACTCGTATCAGAATATCATTCTAATTATGAGTCAGGTAATGGTTATCCTGATATTACCTTTAAAGCTGAGCGTAATACCAAAGCTGTAATCATTGAGATTAAAGCTACCTCTAATGAAGAGGATATGGATGAGCTTGCAACAAATGCTTTATCTCAAATTGAAGAGAAGAACTACGCACAACCATTTATTAAGCAATCAAAGATTACTGAGATCTACGCTTATGGCTTAGTATTTTGTAAAAAGGATTGTCTTGTGTTTTGCAAAAAACTTAAATAGATAAGCATCTGATGTCCCACTTTACTATCTTTCAATCATATCTTAAAAGATATGATTGAAAGTAGTACCAAATGTTCACTTAAATGAACTTTCTTACATTCACTTAAATTATTGCTTCCATTGTTATAAAATACCGCTCGGTTGGGCAACGAAAGTTGCCTTTGTTCGTTCACTTATTTGGAAACAATAATGGATGCTTTAACTCAAATAGTTGCAGACATCAACTCGATCCTTTGGGGACCATGGTGTCTGATCCCAGTACTGGTGGGCGCAGGTATCTTCTTTACCTTTAAGCTTCGCTTCGTGCAGATCCGTCAATTTGGACGCGCCGTAAAACACGTATTCGGTGGCCTGTCATTTAACGGTGAAAAAGCAGGTAACCACGGAATGACCTCCTTCCAGTCACTAGCTACCGCAATTGCTGCCCAAGTAGGAACAGGTAATCTTGCAGGTGTAGCTACAGCTATGGCAATGGGTGGTCCTGGTGCCATCTTCTGGATGTGGCTTGCAGCTTTCTTTGGTATGGCAACTATCTTTTCTGAAGCAATTTTAGCTCAGCTATATCGCTCAAAAGATTCCGAAGGTCATATCACAGGTGGCCCTTCTTACTACATTACCCACGGTTTAGGTAGTAAGTCACTTGCAACCATCTTCTCTGTTCTTATCATTATTGCCTTAGGTTTTATTGGCAATATGGTGCAAGCAAACTCAATTTCAACTGCATTTAATTCTGCATTTGAAATTCCAACTCAGGTTACAGGTCTTTTCATCATTCTATTAGCAGGTTTCATCTTCATTGGTGGTATCAAGCGTATTGCAGGTTTTGCTGAAAAGATGGTTCCTCTAATGGCTGGTGTCTATGTATTAGGCGCTATCTACATTATGATCTGCTACGCAGGCGATATTCTGCCTACTTTCAAAGAGATCTTTGTTGGTGCATTTAATCCATCTGCTGCAACTGGTGGTGTAATCGGTGCTTCTGTAAAAGAAGCTATCCGTTACGGTGTTGCTCGTGGTCTGTTCTCTAACGAAGCTGGTATGGGTTCTACTCCACATGCTCATGCTATTGCTAGAGTAAAACACCCTGTTGAGCAAGGTTTAGCAGCTATCATTGGTCTATTCATTGATACCTTCATTGTGCTTACCGCAACAGCATTAGTTATTTTAGTAACAGGTTCTTTAGATGGTACTAAGACTGGTATTGAATTAACTCAGGCAGCATTCGTTAAAGGTATGGGTACTGCAGGCTCAGGCTTCGTAGCTTTATGTCTGTTCTTTGCTGCCTTTACAACCATCATCGGCTGGTACTTCTTTGCTGTACAGAATGTTAAATACCTCTTCGGTTACAAGGTAATTAACATTTTCTCAGTTATCGTGCTCTGTTTCTTGATGACAGGATCTTTCTTAAAGGTAAACCTAGTTTGGGAATTAGCTGATATGTTCAACGGTTTAATGGTAATACCAAATATCATTGCTGTAATTGGCTTATACAAACTGGTTGTAAGAGCATTAGACGACTATGAAGGCAAGTTCCTTAAAGGTGATAGACCGCTGTTTGGAGCTTCTGAGCAGTTAACCGGTCGTATGGCAAAAATAAACACCCTACATAGAAGAAAGAAGCAACGTTCATAACTTAAAAAATTAAAAGAAACGTCTAAGTAAAAGGCCTCAAACTTTTGAAAGCTCGAGGCCTTTTTATGGAACTTTATAAAAATCTTATGCTTTTACAGCATCTTTAGTATTCTCTAAGATCCACTCTCCGTTTGAGTTCTTTGAAATTAATATCAGTTCATGCTTTGCAATTAAACTTGAACGATGACCTACACTTAATATTACCGATTCTTTTAATTCAGTTCTTAATAAGTCATAGGAAACAGATTCAATTCTCTCATCTAAAGCTGAGCTTGCCTCATCTAAGAATAAGATCTTAGGTTTGATTAGAAGGGCTCTGATAATAGCAATACGCTGTTGTTCACCTAAAGATAACATCAACGACCAGTTATCCTCTTTATCAAGATCTGATATTAGATAATCTAAAGATAACACATGCAAGTACTTCTCAATTCTGCCGTCTTTTACTCTCTCACCAGGATAAGAGATTGCATCTCTTAATGTGCCTAATGGTAAATATGGCTTTTGAGATAAGAATAAGGTGCTGTAATTTTCAGGTTCTAAGATCTCACCTTCAGCATGAGGCCAGATGCCTGCAATAGTTTTAATTAATGTAGACTTACCACAGCCTGATGGACCTCTGATTAAAAGACTTTGTCCGTCTTTTAATTCTAATGACAGATTGTTCCACAGCATCTTGCCTGTAGGAGTTCTTACAGTAAGACTATTTAAGCTAAACTTACTGCCCTCTTTTTTAGGAGCAAGACATTCAATTTCATTGCTTGAATCCATGCTGTCAAAGAATAAAGCTAAACGATCGATCACTGATTTGTAGTTAGCCCATGTTGAGAATGAGCTGATAATGGTAGATAAAGAGTCCTGAACCTTACCAAAGGCAGAGCTAATCTGCATGATGCTACCTATGGTAATTACCTTAGCAAAATACATAGGAGCTGCAATTAGCATTGGGAAGATCACCGCTGTCTGTGCATAACCTAAGGTAAAGAAACCTAAAACCTTTTCTCTTTTAATTAAAGCAAAGTAGTTTTTAACTACCTCAGAGAATCTGTTTCTTAAAATTTTCTCCTCAGGCTCCTGACCGTTATATAGAGAAATTGACTCTGAATTTTCTCTTACTCTGATTAAAGAGAAACGAAAATCAGCTTCATAACGCTGCTGACGGAAGTTTAACTTTACTAAAGGCTTACCAATGATGAAGGTTAAAATGGTACCAATAAACGCATAAGCTACTGCTAAATAGAGCATATAGCCATCAGGTAAATGCAGTTCATAACCATTCCACAAGGTCATGGTTACGGCATGAGATAGATCCCAAAGCACCACACCAAAGGTACCTAACATTGCAAGATCTGATGCTGTACCTAAAAGTAAAGACACAGTAAGACTAACAAAATTGCCTAGATCCTCAGAAATACGCTGATCAGGGTTTTCTGTTTTTCTATCCTCTAATTGCATCTTATAAAAAGAATCACCCTCTAAGTAATCATGCATTACTTTGCCTGTAAACCAGCGTCTCCAGCGGATACAAAGCTGTGATCTTAAATAAGCGTTATAAACAGATACTACTACATGAATGGTAGCTAAGATAGCGAACATCATGAGCTGATATTTAAAGCCTGATAAGTTGTACTCTTGTACTGTATCCCAGAAATCTTTGTACCAGGTATTAAATACCTTTGCTAAATAAATCGCTCCAGAGGTTAAAATTACAATTAAGAGTAATAAGAACCATGAAAACAGACTGTCTTTTGATGACCAATAAAGCTTAATCATTTTTGCAGCAGCTTTTACTGATACCTTTAAAGGCAGACTGTCTGAGCCATGATATTTGCTTCTCATTAGAGAAGCATCGTTCTCATCCTTGAAGATAGAAATCTTAAACATAAGTTAATCCAAATATTTTTTAACGAGCTCTGCTACGCCATCTTCGTCATTTGTAAGAGTTACAACGTCAGCAGCATCTTTAACGATGTCAAATCCATTTTTCATAGCAACACCAAGACCTACAGACTTAATCATAGCCAGATCATTTTCAGCATCACCAAAAGCCATAGCATTTTCTGGTGTATAGCCTAAAGCCTGACAGAGATGAACAATTGCAGTACCTTTAGTTGAATGGTTTGGTATGAATTCTAGATAATTAGCTTCAGAACGAACTACTGCAAAGAAGTCGGTAAACTTCTTTGGCAGTTCTCCTCTAATTCTGTCTAAAGTTTCCTTTTCACCTACAACTAATACTTTAAAGAACTCTTCGTTATCATCTAAAGTTGTAAAGCTAATATCTTTAAATCCTACCCTGCCGTTATCAATTTCTCTTTGTGTATGAGGATTATGATTCTCCACTAATAAACCACGAGTAACAGAGTAACCGTGAACTACACAGTCATTAGCATGGGCAAATTCTGCTACTTCTCTTACTAATGATGATGGAGCTTTTTCCTTACATACCATAGGGAAACCAATATCTTTACCAAAAGCTACATAGTCTGACAAACGCACAACTCCTGCTCCATTGAAGCATACAGCATAAGAGTTCTCATTAAGACATCCTAGTTTTTGCATGTAAAGTACCGCACTCTTTGGATGACGACCTGTTGCAATTGCAATTGAAAAGCCCTGAGACTGAGCTTTTTGTAAGGTTTTAATGGTATTCTCACTGATACTCTTATCTGAACGCAATAAGGTATCATCAAGATCTAAAGCGATTACTTTATACTTTCCCTTTACTATAGGTAAGTTATCGATTGTATATTTTGCCACTGTGTTTTCCTTGTAATAGTTGCTACATAGTCTATTGTTTATAAATTGCTTTCACTTATCAGTTATTGTTTTTTTAGTCTATCTTTGCCTTCTCAATAATACACTGATGTGTTTTAGTATCTTTTGAGTAGTTAATACCTACTAACAGAACTTCACCTTTATAGTCTTTAAAGAACTGTAAGTAATTCTTCTCTTTAATCTGAGTGATAGCAGTCTGTGCTGACTTATCATACTTTAACTCAATTAAAAGAGCTGGCTTGTTTACACCTTTTTTGGGTAGATAGATTAAATCAGCAACGCCTTTTCCTGTAGGTAATTCTCTTATAACGTTATAGGTATCAGTAGTACTTAAAACTAGTGATAATGAGATTACACATAACAATGAGTTCTCGTCATTGTAAGTTAGAATTGAGGTATGATCTTGATGAGCTTCATCAAAGACTTTAGCTACAGCATCAGAGTTTAATGACCAGATATCATTTAACAGGTCATATGACTTGCTTATAAGATTATAGACACCAGAGTATTTTTCATTATCTTCAACGATATTTCTAAACTCCATTTTGATTTCTTCATTTGGAATATGAACTGCAAATTTAGAAATATTGTCTACCCTGATATCTGAATCTGGTTTTATTGCGAGGTACCCTAAATGAATGAGCAGAGTTAATACATCGTTCTTGGTCTTAAATGTAACCATATCATTTTGGAATTTAGCTACATTCACAACAACATCTTCGCCTGCTATTAACTTTACAATGTCATCTCTTAAGCCTTCCATGTTCATATCAATATATTCCTGAAGGCTTTCAAAGGTTTCTGTTTTGGTCCAGTAACTTATAAACTTTTTATAAGTTGCTGCATTTACTACTGAATTAGGATTGTAGATATGAGGAACATCTTTAAATGAATAACCATCATACCATTGCTGCATTTGATTAAAGGCTACATCATGCTGTTTACAGATATCTTTGACTTCATCTTCTGTAAAACCGATGTATTGTCCTAAGTTTAGAGGCTCTGTCATAGAGTATTCTGTAAACATATTCAATGCACTATGAGAACCATACTTTTTAATAGGAAGAATACCTGTCATGTAGGCTAAAGCAACATATGGCTTATCTTTGAAGATTGCTTTTAACCATTCTAAATATTGTTTTAGACTATCAGGATCTTCTTTTTTTTCACGCATGATGCAATCCCATTCGTCGATTACTATCACAAATGGAACTTTGCTTTGAGAGAAAACCTCTTTTAATGTTTTATGTAATATATCTGGAGATTTGAAATCGATTTGTGGATAAGCTTCTTTTAATTCATCAACTACAGATTTTGTAATTGATGAAATCATTTTATTTACATCACAACCAGAATCATTAAATTCATCTGTCATATTGATAAAGATGACATCATACTGATTTAAATGCTTCTTATAGTCATCAAATGAAGCTATTTTTAAATTGTCAAACAATGAAGAATTATCTTGACATCTTGCATAGTAAGAGCAGATCATTTGCGCAGTTACAGACTTTCCAAAGCGACGAGGTCTACTTAAACAAAAGAAACATTTTTCTTTTCCAAGGTTCTCATTTAATATCTCAAAAATATCTGTTTTATCCACAAATACTTTGGATTTTTTTAATTTTTCATATCTTGGAGATGATGGATTTAAGTAATCCCCCATTTATATCTGCCCCATACAAAGATTCATATAGTAATATTACTCACTCTACATTATTTTAGAGAATTAATCTAATCTCTAATAAAACTAAAGCCCTGACAAACTGTCGCTTGCCAGAGCTCTATTTTAAATAATTAGTCTTTGATTATTGTTAGTACAGTTTTGTACATACTGCAATAGTATCTGATACAACCTGGCCTACGTTAGCAAAGTGGCACTCGTATGAATGACCTTGCTCATCACGAACCTTGAAACGACCATTATAGGTCTTAGTAGGATTGGTCTTAAATGCAGATTCATCATCTTTTGGAGTAAATACAATAGTTGGAGTCTCAGATGAAGAAGTACCACCTACGTATTCTCTTGAAATAGGGGCTGAATCATCAGCTACAATAGTAGCTTTTCCAGATGTAGTTACTCTCTTAGAACCACGAGACTTAGCACCGACACCTCTTGTGTTAGGAGCTTCTTGCACGTACTCACTCTTTGCCGTACCCGTTGTAAAATGGAACCATGAACCATCATCATCTGATTCTGCCTGCTGTTCACCAATAGGCTCCCACTTGTTGCCAACTTTCTTCTTGCAAGATGCTGCACCTGTTGTACCAGTTATGCCTGACTTTAGACTACATCTGTAAAGGGTACCGTCTTTTCCTTTTAGATCATAAGACAATCCATCCAAACCAGGACGAATGGTTTCTTGTAATACTGTAAGATCTTTTGAATCGATATCCATAGCAGCTGAAGCTTTGTCCAAATACTCATCTTCGGTTGTTAACATTGATGAAAGAATTGAACAGCCAGATAAGCTAACCGCACTGGCAATGCCTAAAGACAATAACAGTTTTTTGTTCATTTGATTTATTTATCCTGTAAGTATTTTGAATGTTCCGATTGTAGCCCATTAGCGCCAAAAAGTGTACTCAATTACGGGGGCAGTTTTGATTATTATCACATTAAAAGAAAAATGGACCAATAAGATTGAACTTAATGGTCCATTTAGAGTCAATTACAATCCTTAACGATTGCTTTTGCTCTCTTTTCTAGTCCTAATTGAAAGCTAGATTAAACACCTGCTTTCTTTAAGGCTGCGTTTACAATCTCCTGAGCTTCAGTTTCGATCTTCTTTAGATGATCTTCACCCTTAAAGCTTTCCATGTAGATCTTATAAACGTTCTCAGTACCTGATGGACGAGCTGCAAACCAACCGTTCTCAGTTACAACCTTAAGACCGCCGATTGCAGCGCCATTGCCAGGAGCATTAGTTAACTTATCAACAATCTTCTCACCAGCTAATTCGCTTGCTTCAACTGCTGAAGGATCAAGTTTCTTTAAAGCAGCCTTTTGAGCAGGAGATGCTGGAGCATCAACGCGGTTATAGTATGGACGACCATACTTTTCAATTAACTCGTTATAGTGCTCTGAAGGATCTTTACCGGTTACAGCTAGCATTTCTGCACTTAGTAATGATGCGATGATACCGTCTTTATCGGTTGTCCATACACTGCCATCTTTTCGTAAGAATGAAGCGCCAGCTGATTCCTCACAGCCAAATGCTAATGACTTGTCAAATAAACCAGGTACGAACCACTTGAAGCCGACTGGTACTTCGTATGCCTTGCGACCTAAACCTATTGCTACACGATTCATCAGATTTGAAGATACTACAGTCTTACCAACCATAGCCTCCTTTGGCCATAAAGGACGGTGAGTATAGATGTAGTTAATTGCAGCTGATAAATAATGATTTGGATTCATTAAACCTGAATGGCATACAATACCGTGTCTGTCATAGTCAGGATCATTACCCCAAGCAATATCAAAGTCATCTTTTAACTTAATTAAACCTGCCATTGCATATGGGCTTGAGCAGTCCATACGGATCTTGCCGTCGCGGTCAATGCACATAAATGAGAAGGTAGGATCAACAGCGTAATTTACAACCTTAAGATTTAACTTGTACTTGTCAGCAATTCTGTCCCAGTAATAAAGTCCAGAACCGCCTAGAGGGTCAACACCCATGTGGATACCAGACTTTGAAATTGCTTCCATGTCGATTATATCGCCTAAAGCGTCAACGTACTGGGTTAACATGTCGTGTTCTTTTACATTTGATAGCTTGATTGCCTTGGTATAAGGAACACGTTTTACACCCTGTAGGTTGTTTCTTAAAATCTCATTTGCTCTATCCTGAATTACAGAGGTAATTTCAGTACCAGCAGGACCACCATCGGTTGGGTTGTACTTAAAGCCACCGTTTGATGGAGGATTGTGTGAAGGTGTAATTACAATACCATCAGCTAAACCAGAGGTTCTGCCCTTGTTGTAATTTAAGATAGCAAATGATACTGATGGGGTTGGTGTATAGCCATGATCTTTTTCAACTCTAACTTCTACACCGTTAGCACCTAAAACTTCAACAGCAGTAGCTAAAGCTGCTTCTGATAAAGCATGAGTATCCATACCAATGAATAAAGGACCTGTAATACCCTGCTTCTGACGGTACTCAGCAATTGCCTGAGAAATAGCGATAATGTGAGATTCTGTAAATGAACCGTTTAATGAGGTTCCTCTGTGACCTGAGGTTCCGAAACTTACTCTCTGCTCAGGATCATCCATGTCAGGAGTATTCAGATAATAAGCAGCCATTAAACGAGGAATGTTGTCTAAGTCCTCAAAACTAGCTTTCTGACCTGCTTTTTGATTCAGTGCCATAATTTTTTCCCTTTATAAAATTTAACTAACCATAATTCTTGATACAACTATCTCAATACACCTATTATTAGTTAGCAATAGAGCAATATCTAGTATAAATATCTAAAATTGCAAAAATCTTCACGAATATGTAAGTTTTATTAAGCATACTCTACAATTTGCTCTAAAAACAAGCTGATAAAACACATTTTATGCAAGTTATATCATGCTAACTATAGCTCAAATTAGCTCTTTTATGAGCTAATAATTTAGGTATTTTTCATAGTTGAAAAATTACGTTAAAATCCCAAATAAAACTTAATTTGTATATAAAAAAACCAGACCTTTAAGATCTGGTTTCCTCTTATTCACTCAATGAAACTGTAATTATTTGTTTACAGTCTTCTTTAACTCAGCACCAGCGCTGAATGAAGGAGTCTTGGTTGCTGGAATGTTGATTACAGCACCAGTCTGTGGGTTACGACCTTCACGAGCTGAACGCTCAGTAACTTTGAAAGTACCAAAGCCGACTAACTGAACGCGATCGCCTGAAGCTAAAGCTTCACCAACGGTCTCTAATAATGCGTCTAAAGCCTTGCGTGAACCTGCTAAAGGTAAACCAGAACGCTTAGCGATTTGCTCGATAAGTTCAGACTTATTCATAATTCACAATTTCCTTTGAAATATGCTCTTTTCTTGAGCGATTATAACGATAAATACTTTGTGTAGATTGATATACTCAATCATAAAATTCTATTGTGATGAGCCCACATCTAGTGGCATATCTCACCTAAAACGCGCTTAGTATACGCTATTTTATAAAAAAAAAAGATAGATCTTTTTGCGAAAACACTGAGACATGCCTACTTTAAGTACTTTTTATCACTTACCGTTATCTTAATATATTGATTTTTAATATAATTTTATATTTTAGATTTTTTTTAGATTTTTTTTATTTTGGCTTATATATCAGATCTTGACATACTGTCGTGCTTATGTTCAAAGCTTTATCCTACACGTAAAGTTAACTATACAGTCATATTCTGACTTATTGCCGAAGACTCTTTTTTCATCGTCTAATTTACTTTGTAATAAGTTCAAAAAATAATAGTACACATACCTCTAATTACTTATTCTCTTATACTTGTTGCATATAACTTACTTTTTGCACCATTGTTGTTAGTTATTTAAAATAGCGATTTTGTTCAAACAAATTGGTACAATGTATGCACTTTAAAAAGGACTCTACCTGTCCTTAAAGTCGCATATATTTTTTTAGGAGCATAGTCTTTAAATGGAAGCCCTCTTACGTCCAATCAAACGCGCTCTAATCAGCGTTTCTGATAAATCTGGTGTAGTTGAATTTGCTAAAGAATTAGAAAAACGCGGAGTTGAAATTTTATCAACTGGCGGTACTGCTAAATTACTAGATCAGAATGGTGTTAAGGTTATCGAAGTATCTGATTACACCAAATTCCCTGAAATGATGGATGGTAGAGTTAAGACTCTTCACCCAATGATCCACGGTGGTATCTTAGGTCGTCGTGGCATTGACGAAAAGGTAATGGCAGAGCACGACATCAAGCCTATTGATTTGGTTGTTGTAAACCTTTATCCATTTGTTAAGACTGTTTCAGATCCAAACTGTCCTCTAGAGAAGGCTATCGAAAATATTGATATCGGTGGTCCTACCATGGTAAGAGCAGCTGCTAAGAACAACCGTGATGTTGCTATCGTTGTTAGAGCATCAGATTACGACCGTGTAATCAAAGAAATGGATGCTAATGATGGTTCATTAACATGGAACACCCGTTTTGATCTAGCTATTGCAGCTTTCGAGCACACCGCAGCATACGACAGCGCTATTGCTAACTACTTTGGTACTAAAGTTCCTGATTACGGCATTTCAGATGGTACCGTATCAACTTTACCTCGTACTCTAAACTTAAACTTCAAGAAATTACAGAGCATGCGTTATGGTGAGAACCCTCATCAGAAAGCAGCTTTCTACTCAGATATCTATGCACACGATGCTGGTATCTCAACAGCTAAGCAGTTACAGGGTAAAGAGCTTTCATACAACAACATTGCTGATACTGATGCTGCTATCGAGTGTGTTCGTCAGTTTGAAGAGCCTTGCTGCGTAATCGTAAAGCACGCAAACCCATGTGGTGTAGCTTTAGGTGAAAACTTAACTCAGGCTTATGAAGATGCCTTTAACTGTGATAGCGAGTCAGCTTTCGGAGGTATCATCGCTTTCAACCGTGAGTTAGATGGCGCAACTGCTAAGGCTATCGTTGACAGACAGTTCTGTGAGGTTATCGTAGCTCCTGCTGTATCAGAGGAAGCTAAAGCTGAAGTTGCTCGTAAGAAGAACGTAAGATTGTTAGAGACTGGTCCTTTAGGTCAGGCTAAACCAAGATTAGACTTCAAGAGAGTGAATGGTGGTCTATTAGTTCAGGAAGCCGATCTTGAGACTGTTAAGAAAGAAGAGCTTAAGGTTGTAACAAAGAGAGCTCCTACAGCAGATGAGATGGATGAACTTCTATTTGCATGGAAGGTATGTAAATTCACTAAGTCAAATGCTATTGTTTACACCAACCACAAGAAGACCTTAGGTATCGGTTGTGGTCAGACCAGCCGTGTATTCTCAGCACGAATTGCTTGTCTAAGAGCAGAAGATGCTAAGTTATCACTTGAGGGGGCTGCCCTTGCATCTGATGCTTTCTTCCCATTCCGTGATGGTGTTGATGCCGCAGCTGCATCAGGCATTAAGTGCATTATTCAGCCAGGTGGCTCAATCCGTGATCAGGAAGTTATCGATGCTGCTAACGAGCACGGTATCGCTATGGTATTCACCGGAATGCGTCATTTCCGTCACTAATTTGTAAGTAGTTACGTGCATATATATCTAACAAGAGCTGTTGCACGTAACTTTAATTACAAATTGCAAACTACTTTTACTACCTACTTTTAATTCCCAACAGGTGAGGTTCTAAATGAAAGTTTTAATTATTGGTAACGGTGGTCGTGAGCACGCTCTAGCATGGCGTGCTGCTAAATCACCATTAGCAGACAAAGTTTTTGTAGCACCAGGTAATCCTGGTACTGCTCATGAAGACAAGATGGAGAATGTAGCTATCAGTGTTGATGACATTCAAGGTCTTGTTTCATTTGCTAAAAAGGAAGGCATTGGTCTTACCATCGTAGGACCTGAGGCCCCACTAGTTGCTGGTGTCGTTGATGCTTTTGAAAAAGAAGGTTTGACTATTTTTGGACCAAGCAAGGCTGGTGCTCAGCTAGAAGGATCTAAATCATTTACAAAAGACTTCTTAAAACGCCACAACATTCCAACAGCAGCTTACGAAGTATTTACTAAGACTGATGACGCTGTAGCCTATATTAAAAAGATGGGTGCTCCTATCGTGATTAAGGCTGACGGTTTAGCAGCAGGTAAAGGCGTAGTAGTTGCCATGACTGAAAAAGAAGCGATTGATGCTGTTCACAACATGTTAGATGATCATCAGTTCGGTGATGCTTCAGCATCAGTTGTAATCGAAGAATTCATGGAAGGTGAAGAGGCATCATTTATTGTAATGTCTGACACTGAGAATGCGCTTCCTATGGCAACTTCGCAGGATCACAAGCGCGTAGGTGACGGTGACACTGGTCCAAATACCGGTGGCATGGGTGCTTACTCCCCTGCTCCAGTTGTAACTGATGCTGTTTACAAGAGAGTTATGGATGAAATCATCAATCCTACCTTAAAGGGTATGAAAGAAGATGGTATTCCATACCGTGGTTTCTTATACGCAGGTCTAATGATTGATAAGAATGGTGCTCCAAGAGTAGTTGAATTCAACTGCCGTTTTGGTGATCCTGAAACTCAGCCAATCATGCTGCGTATGCAATCTGATCTTGTAGACTTATGCTTGAAAGCCTGCAAAAACGGTGGCTTAAATGGTGTTGATATTAAATACGATCCTCGTCCTGCAATCGGTATTGTACTTGCAGCTCACGGATATCCTGCATCTCCTCGTAAGGGAGACAAGATCACAGGTCTTGAGATTAAGACTGGAGATGATCTTAAGGTCTTTGAGGCTGGTACCAAGCAGGTAGGTGATAATATCGTAACCTCAGGCGGTCGTGTTTTATGCGTAACAGCTTTAGGTGATGATGTAGCAAAGGCTCGTGAAAAGGCTTATGCTCACATTAAGAACATTCACTTTGATGGAATGTTCTACAGAAACGATATTGCATGGCGAGCATTAAACCGTAAGTAGTAAAAATGGAGATTATGGTGGTAGAGGAAATTGTAAATCAGTCAGTTCTGTTTTTAGTTACCTTTGTTGCCAATCTCTTTGCCAGTGTCTCCGGTGGAGGCGCTGGTTTTATCCAATTTCCAATGCTGATCCTTTTAGGTCTTCCTTTTGCTACAGCTCTAGGAACTCATAAAGTAGCGGTAGTATTTTTGGGAATTGGAGCCATGTCCAAAAAAGGATTTAACCGCTCCTTTGCCTTTGATAAGGCTGTAAGTCTTATCATGCTCTTTGTAGGTTGCCCTGCCGTAGTCGCTGGCTCAATAATCATTATTTCAGTTCCATCTCATATTGCGCAGATAGTCTTAGGATTTATTACCATAGGATCTGGCATCTATACCATGTTCAAAAAAGGATTTGGTTCTAAAGGAATTGAAAATCGCTCTTATACCAGAACCATCCTAGGCACCATATGTATTCTGATAATCGGCATGTTTTCAGGATCACTTTCATCAGGTGCAGGTCTATTTGCTACATTAACTTTAGTGGGTGTATTTGGCTTAGAGCTTAAAAGAGCTATCATGCATACTATGATTTTTGTGGCTACAATATGGAATGCAGTAGGTGCAATTACTGTAGGAGCTTTAACTGCAATTCACTGGCAGTGGATACCAGTGATGATCATTGCTGCTTTCACAGGAGCATATCTTGGAACTACACTTTTAATTAAAATGCCGGTTGCCAAGGTTAAGTTTGTGTTCTCTTCTGTATCTATCTTAAGTGGTGTGATTTTAATTTTAGAGGCATTCTACAAATAGGAGCTAAAACTCTTTCTTTAAAAGCCCCACTATTAAAAGCTCATTACTCAAGGCTTAAACCGATATTACTTACACCACCGTTTAAACTTAACTTATAAAGTTTATCTACAAGCGAAGGTTCTCTTTTAGATTTTTCTAAGAGTTCATAAAGTTCTATCTGGAAGTTAACCTCGTTATCGACGCTTTCCATTTCTCTTAACTCTTCATCTGTATATTCTCGATCTGAGGATTGTTCAATCTGACGAATGACTCCGCTTAATGAGGCTCGAGATGCCATTTCAGCTTCTTCACCTTCATGCATAATGATAGCTAGAATAGAAGATGATAGTGACAAAGTTGCATCTAATGAAAATAAGTCACCAACAGATAAGTCGTTCTTCTCATCATCAAGTAAGTATGGTTCAAACTCATCTAATACTTTTTCAAGATCGATTGTATTAAACTTGTCTTTATGGAACTCCCATAAGGAGTTAAGAGTCTTTTGGTAAGCCTTAGCTCCCCCTTTGACCTCATTTACCTCACACCATAGAGCATAATTAGGATATTGTCTTTGAGCTAAGACTAATGAAAACAAACTCTGTCTCCATGGAGAAAGTTTTTTTAACATTCCGTAATACTTTTCACCAAAAATCATGCTCTACCTCAAATTGTTTCAAATATGTGAATTAATTACACCTAATAATATCAGCTGTCTGCCCATTAATATAGTATACTAAAGCTTAATGTACATAATAACCACATAAACTTTACAATTAAAAATTTCACATATTTTTGTGAATAACAACCTTGTTAATAAGCGTTTATTGGTAATGTTATTACAACTTGTAATAAACGCTTATTAATAAAGAATTTTAACAAAGTCTTAACTACGCAAAAATTACAAAAGGCAGATCTAGGGGCACATGCCTTTAAGAAGAGATCTATGTCTGCAATATGCAATGTTAATGAAGACTTTTTACAAGATACAAAAATGATATCAGAAGACTACATTTCAAAAGAGGCCATTGGTTCTTCAGCGTGGAAGGGCCCTCTTTCAAAAAAACATAACAAGGCTATCTTGGCTACCTTTGTCTTAGCCCTGACTCTATCTATCGCTACTAATAAGAATTTCTATTCAACAAGTGAAGATACTGACTCTAGCTCAAATTCAAACATGTTCGCTTACAGCGACGAACACGTAACAGATATTGATGATTCTGTTCCTTTAACCCAAGCTTATGGCATAACCTCAAATAAAGATAAGACTCGTCAGATGGAAAACTATGATGATTCTTTACCTGATGCCGATTTAGCAGACTCAGATGCTCAGTTAGATAAGGAAGTTTCTGCTTTAGCTAAAAAGATCGATAAAGATCAGAGCTCTGATATCGACACTAAATGGGTAACAGAGAGCGTTCAGCGCGGTGATAACATTTCCTCATTATTTGAGGATTTGAACATTCCTGCAGCTACCTTAATGGCAATTTTAGATACCGACAAGTCACTTGCTAAAAGAATTAACTCTTTAAAGATTGGTGAGAACCTCTCTTTCTTAGTTGATGGTAAAGGTGAGCTTTTGGTATTTATTAAACCAATCTCAGATAAAGAGCAGTTACGTTTCTATAAAACTGACAAATCAGGTAACTACACTGTAGTCAAAGAGAGGTTAGGTTCTTATGAGATGGATGATGATGCCACCTCACAGGCAAAGTTAATGGCCTCAAAAGAAGCTCCTGATGCTAAAACAACGGCAACAGCCTCAGACTCTAAGACAGACACAGCAAAAGACACTAAGGTAGCAGCTGTAAAAGACGAGCCTGTTCAGGAGATGAGCGCTGCTAAACGCGGTCGTTTGGTTTTAGTTAATATCGGCAAAGGTGAGAGCTTCTCAACAGCAGCTAACAAAGCTGGTATTACCTATACAGAGATCAACAAGATCTTGCAGATGTTCAAAGGAAAGATTCAGTTCTCTCGTAACATCCGCGCAGGTGACAGCATGAGAGTGCTCTTTACAGAATCAAAAGGTAAAGGCAAGATCTGCGCTGTTGAGTTTACCCTGTCACGTGGAGGAAAGGTTGCAAGCTACTTAAATACAGCAGATGGCAAGTATTATGACGAACGCGGTCTAAAGCCAGCTCGTTCTGCTGGGTTTGCTCGTTTCCCATTCCATTCAAGAGTACGAGTAACCTCTCCATTTAATCCAAGAAGATTACACCCTGTAACCGGTCGTGTACGACCTCATAACGGTGTTGACTTTGGTATGCCTGTAGGTTCATTAATTTCAGCTCCATCCGATGGTGTTGTAGACAAGGCAGGCTTCTCAAGATCAGCTGGTTACTTTATCGTATTAAGACATTCATCAACAGTATCTACTGTTTACATGCACTTGTCTAAGTTATCAGTTCGCCCAGGTCAGAGAGTAAAACAAGGTGCTACAATTGCTCGTTCTGGTAATACCGGTATTTCTACAGGTCCTCACTTACACTATGAGGTACGTATCGGTGGTAGAGCTGTAAACCCATTAAGAGTAAAACTTGATAATCAGAGAGTAGAACTAAATTCAAAATCTCGTAAAGCCTTTGCCGCTTCCATCAAGAAGTACAAGCGTGAACTTTATCAGCAGTCTCTAATGGCTAAGCGTTAAGCTTATCTTTGGCAAAATTCAAATTTTTCATTCTGATAATGCCACACTCGTGGCATTATCTGTTTTTACCCTACCTTCTATATCTATTTATTTGATTTAAGTAACAGTTTACTAACTGATTTTTATGATATTTTACTTTTAGATTAATAGAACAAAAGAGGAGGTGCGTATGAAAGCAACTGAATTTGGAAAGACTTTCAACACCACTTTACAGAATGTTGATGAAAAATATAAATGGGTCAATGACATGATCAAAGCTCGTCAGGATCTTGTACTCATGTATATGAAGATCCTAAATGTATCTTTATCACGCAGTTCAAATCAGAATGATGTTTGCTACCCTTCTTATGAGGATGTGACTTCATTTTGTAATCACCTGATTGACTATATTTCACATGGTCACTTTGATCTTTATCCTAAGATCATCGAGTTAATTGAAAATGCTTCAGGCAGATCATTGTCTATTGCTAATAGAACTATGCCTAAGATTGAAGCTACTACAGAGTACTTAATGAGATTTACTGATAAGTACGCAGAAGATCTTAACGAGAAAAAGATGTCTTCTATACAGCATGATTTAGCAAATGCAGGTAAATGTTTAGAGCAGAGATTTAGAAACGAGGATCGTTTAATTATCGCTCTAAGATTAGTTCATTCTTTAGTATCTGAAGGCTAGTCTCTATTTTAAGTAACTAGACTAGCTACATAGTCTAGTTACTTAATCAAAACTTTAGACTAAATTAAAGAGATCGGTAACTCTCTTTACCGGAATTACCTCTACATTAGGATTGCGTGTTCGAGGGGCATTGTCAAAAGGTACAATGATCCTCACAAAACCTTGCTTTACTGCCTCTGATATTCTCTCCTGACCATATGGTACAGGTCTTATCTCACCTGTAAGACCAATTTCTCCAAAAGCAATTGTACCTTTATCTACTGGCTTGTCTCTGTAAGATGAAATCAGAGCTAAGGCTAAAGGTACATCTGATGAGGTATCCTCAACTTTTACACCTCCTACAACATTTACGAAGACATCCTGATCTGCTAGTGCAAATTCAGCATGGCGGTGCAATACAGACAGCAGCATAGAAAGTCTGTTCTGATCAGTACCTAAAGACAATCGTCTTGGATTTGAGTATAAGGACAAATCTACTAATGCCTGCAACTCAACTAATAGTGGTCTTGTTCCTTCCCAGGTTACCATTGCAAGTGAGCCTGGAGCCACTGTTTCCTGGCGGTTTAAAAAAATGGCAGATGGATTTTTAACTTCTTTAAGACCAGTATCTGTCATAGCAAAGACACCAATCTCATTTACAGCACCAAAACGGTTTTTCTGACAGCGCAATGTTCTATAGCGCATGTCAGTGCCAGCTTCTAAAATTACAGAGCAATCTACACAGTGCTCTAAAATTTTAGGGCCAGCTAAGGTACCGTCTTTAGTTACATGTCCTACCATGAAGACTGCGATTCCAGTCCTTTTAGCGAATTGGGTTAAGGCGGCAGCGCCTTCACGGACCTGACTTACAGAACCTGGTGCTGATTCTATTCCTGTTACATGCATAACCTGAATAGAATCTACAATTAAAACCTCTGGACTTTCTTTTGATGCCATCTCACAGATAGTATCAATTGAAGTTTCAGCAGCTATTCTGATGTTATTAGCCTGTATCTTTAAACGATTGGCACGCAGTGCTACCTGCTGTAATGATTCCTCACCGGTTACATACAGTACTTTATGATTTAAACAGAGTCTACCTACAGTCTGTAAAAGTAAGGTTGACTTACCGGCACCTGGGTTACCGCCTATTAGAACAACAGAGCCAGAGACAATACCTCCGCCTAAGACTCTGTCAAACTCTGTAAAGCCAGATGAAATTCTAGGACGTTTGGTAAGATCAACCGTAGCTAATGAGCAAATTCCACTACCGGTTGCTCCAGCAAAACCAGATAAAGCTCTTGCCGCTACCTTAGCCCCAGCATTAGGAGCAGTATCAACAAGAGTTTCACTGATGGTACCTGCCTCACCGCATTCAGAGCAGATACCCTGCCAGCGGTAATATTTAGCACCACAGCTTGAACATACAAACACGCTTTTTGTTTTAGTCATCTTATGAATTTAACTCTAAAAGCAAAGCTACAGCACTAAGATCAGAATGATTGATACAAAATGGAGCTGTTTGCTGTACTAATGGCTTTGCGTGATAAGCAATTCCAAGGGAAGCTACCTCAATCATCTTTAAATCATTAGCACCATCACCTAAGACAATGATTTGTGATGAATTTACGTTAGATTTTAGCTGTAGATCTAATACGCCTTCACGCTTTACTGTCGCATCAACAATTCTCTTATCAACTTTACCGGTTAATTTGCCATCTTTAATTTCTAAAGAGTTAGCACACACCATATCTAAAGAGTATTTCTTATCTAAGACACATATTAACTGTTCAAAGCCACCAGAGCAGATACCTTTTACCCAGTTATGTGAGCTTACAGTCTGCATTAGGACATCAAGACCATCAGTCTCTTTCATAATGCTTTTAACATCTTCAATTACGGAGGCATCGCCGTCTTTTAACATGGCTACACGTAAAGTTAATGACTGAGCAAAATCAAGACCTCCGTGCATTGCCTTTGAGGTAATCTCAGAGACCTTGTCATATACGCCCAAACGTCTTGCAATCTCATCAATGCCCTCAATCTGCACTGAGGTCATATCCATATCAAGACAAATCTCACCTTTTTCTTTTAAAGTTGGGAAAGAGGTAGCTGCAAAGACATCAAAGTCAAACTTGCCTTCAGTTACTGCCTTTTTACATAATTCATGAGCATTGTCATTGTCGGTTGTAAATAAAGCACCTACATGACCATGTAATTCTTTTGTAGCAAGTGCTTTTAAGCTAATACCGGTATTTTCTTCAACGCTTTTGGTTGCCTTTTTAATATCAAATGCGAGATCTTTTTTGACAATATAAACAAAGCTCATGCGATTTTCCTATTGCTTTTAGTTATGAATTTTACGTTATGAATTTATAGAGTTGCAATCTTAGGTATTACCCTTTTGAGATTGTTCTCTAAAACAATCTCTGTTTCATCCATTGTACGGTTAAACAAGCTACAAATACACTCATACTCTCTTTTGATTAAGTTTGGATCATATGGGCCTGTATGTAAAAAATCAGCATCTGTCTCTAAAACAAAATTCTCAAGACCTACTTTTTCTAAAACAGAGTTTAACTTTGCCTGATTAAAGGTAATGTGATGTCCCACTGATAACATCGTGCCTAAATCAAGGTACTTTTTAGCTAAATCGTACGAGAAGGTAAAATTGTGGACAAAACCATTCACCCGACCTTGATACTTTTTTAAAACTCTTATTAACTCACCATGACAGCCTCGTATATGCAGGTTGACTGGCAGAGCATACTTTGAAGCTAATTCTAAATGCTGTTCTAAAACCTCAATTTGAAAGTTTACAGGTATTTCAATCTTATTATCTAAACCACATTCTCCAATGCCTACGACATTTTCAAAGGAAAGTAACTTTTCAATAAGACTAAAATCAAACTTTTGGTCTTTTAAATACCAAGGATGAATACCTACAAAGACAGGAAGTTTTATATTCTGAGCTTTAAAAAGTTCTAAGGTATGTAAACTCTCATCTAAGGTTATACCTACACAGATGGGAGTTATATTTGACAAACGAGCACACTTTACCAATGACTCAATATCATCGAACATTCCTACATGTACATGTGCATCGTACAGCATATGTCCTCTTTATGTGCTCTTAAATTACCTGCCTTAAGTTTCCTTAAGGCAAGGATTATTAGTGTTCTCTTGTAGCAGAGAACTTAACCTTTGGATAACGCTCCATGTTAAGGTTTAAATTAACACCAGATGTTGCAAGGAAGGTTAGGTTATCACCACCATCTAAGGCAATTGACTGCGGAACCTTATCCTGAATTTCCTGTAAAGCCTTAGGATCATCTGACGTTAACCAGCGGGCTGTGGTTACAGCGATATTCTCATACTTTGCATCAACATTGTATTCATGCTTTAGACGAGATACCACCACATCAAACTGCAACACACCTACAGCACCTACGATCAGATCATTGTTGATGATAGGTCTGAATACCTGCACCGCACCTTCTTCTGACAACTGCATTAGACCTTTTTGCAGCTGTTTCTGCTTTAGAGGATCATTCAAATGAATACGTCTGAAGAGTTCTGGAGCGAAATTAGGAATACCGTTAAAGTGAAGGTTTTCACCTTCAGTGAAGGTATCACCAATACGCATGGTACCGTGGTTGTGTAAACCGATGATATCACCTGCCACAGCCAACTGAGCCTGTTCGCGCTCACCTGCCATAAAGGTTACAGCATCAGATACAATAACTTCTTTGCCTAAACGTACGTTATAAAGTTTCATACCCTTATGGTATGAACCAGAAACAATACGCATGAAAGCGATTCTGTCATGGTGCTTAGGATCCATATTAGCCTGGATCTTAAAGATAAAGCCTGTAAGTTTACCCTCAGATGCTACTACCTCACGCTCATCAGCTACTCGTGATAGAGGTGTAGGAGCCCATTCGGTCAAGCCGTCTAGCATGCAGTCAACACCGAAGTTACCTAAAGCAGTACCGAAGAATACTGGGGTTAATTTACCTTCACGAAACAGATCTAAATCAAACTCATTTGAAGCACCTTTTACAAGTTCAATATCATCACGTAACTGTGAAGCTTCATCCTCACCTAGAACTTTATCTAGTTCAGGGTTATCAAGACCTCTAATAGTCTGAGCTTTCTGAATATGGTATCCCTCACCTGAGTGATAAAGCATTACCTCATCTTTTAATAAGTGATAAATACCACGGAAAGACTTACCAGAACCAATAGGCCAGGTAATAGGAGCACACAGAATGTTAAGCTCTTTTTCTACTTCATCTAAAAGGTCAAGAGGATCACGTGTTTCACGGTCTAACTTGTTCATGAAAGTTAAAATAGGTGTGGTACGCAATCTTGTGACTTCCATTAACTTACGGGTTCTTTCCTCAACACCTTTAGCAGCATCAATTACCATTAAGCATGAGTCTACTGCGGTAAGCACACGGTAGGTATCTTCAGAGAAGTCTTCATGACCTGGTGTATCCAGAAGATTTACTGTACAGTTATTGTATGGAAACTGCATTACAGAGGTGGAAACAGAAATACCACGCTCTTTTTCCATATCCATCCAGTCTGAACGAGCAAAGGCTCCGGTTGAGCCACGGGCTTTAACTTCACCTGCTCTTTGAATTACTGAACCGAATAATAAAACTTTTTCTGTGATGGTGGTTTTACCAGCATCAGGGTGGGAAATAATAGCAAACGTTCTGCGCTTGTTTATTTCATTTAAGAGATTTTTATCTGCCATTTTCACTGATTTTTCAAAAATAAAACTGCGTGTATTTTCGCTTATTTGCCTTTTTTTCTCAACTGAAAAAAGACTTTTCATCAAGATTTAATATCATACTTCTAAGTATTGATGACAACTCTGTCCTGTGTCCGTCTTGTTTTGTACAAAATTGATATCTATACTTATAGGAGAGGTGATCAGTAAACAGTTGGATACAATATGACATCAGAGCGAGATATACCTGACAAGGATGAACTTGAGTTTGCTATCTTCTGTATTGAGAACATCGCAATCAGACTTGGAGTAAATGCGCAGAGTGTATACAAAGACCTAACAGAAAAAAGTAACATTTTATATTCTCACATAATTCCTGAATATGAAGTTCTGCATACCCAAAGCAAAAGCTATATAGTAGAAGACATCATATCTTTAATGAAAGAAAAAGGAGTTATTTCATGATCCTGTACCATGGTTCATATATAAAAATCGAGACTCCTGATATTAAACACTCAAGAAAAAACGTTGACTTTGGTAAAGGTTTTTATGTAACACCTATATATGATCAGGCATTAAAATGGAGTTTAAAATTCAAAAAACGAGGTAGCGACGGTTACATAACAAGCTTCAGTTTTAACGAAAAGTACAAAAATAATCTAAATGTACTGGAGTTTGACAGTTATTCAGAGAGCTGGCTTGATTTTATTTTAAAATGCAGAGCAGGAAAGGATACAAGCTCTTATGATCTTGTAATCGGTGGCGTAGCTAATGACAAAGTATTTAACACCGTAGAACTGTTTTTTGATGGTCTCATAGATAAAGAGGAGGCTATCAAAAGACTTCGTTTTGAAAAACCTAATCTGCAACTTTGTTTTCGAACTGTAACTTCTATCTCTCTTCTTAATTTCATCAAGGCAGAAATGGTATAGAGGCGCATCAGGATATGAGACAGCACTTATGAACGCTAATCCAGTCTTACTCCAGCTAAAATACGCAAGGATAGTTGCAATTCTTGCAAAAAAAGAGAATATTTCCCTCAGCAAGGCATTAGATCTTTTCTATAAATCAAATCTTTACAGACTAATAAGTGAAGGTATCTCTGATTTACACTGCATGAGCGATGAGTATCTCGTTGAAGAACTAGTTGATGAAATAAACAATTCACAACATTCAGATCGTAACTAGTGTTCTTCACCGCCCATATAAAATCACAATCACCAATAAATGAGAATAACTAAGGCAGAGCCCAGAGGCCCTGCCTTAACCGTTTATGAGAGTAATATTACTGAACTAACTGTTCTCAAACCACTATGCTCAAAAGGTATGTCTTATCAGGACTATCAGTGGATCTTAATTGATGTTGAGTTCTCTGCTTTTTTTGACTTCATCAGACAGATATCAAGTTCACCATTTGCAAATGCTGCTGTAATATCTTTAGGATCAGCATCATCAAAATGGAAAGTGCGCTGATAGGTTCCTTCTGAGCGCTCATGTACCATAAAGCCAAACTCATCCTTTTTATTGCATTCCTTGTGGTGCTCTGCCCTTATGGTTAAGTCTCCGTTTTCAAAATCTACTCTGATGTCTTCTTTCTTAACACCAGGCATATCTGCCTTTAGCTGATAGCGATCACCCAAATCCTTAATATCTACACGGGCATTGTCTGCTGCAACAGGAGCAAACATACTGTCAAAATCTGCTAATGGACGACTGAAGAAATCAAACAGTGTTGGTGCAAATGAATGGTTAAATCCGTTGTCTGCTCTTGCTAACATGTTCTTGTTGCTGTTATTCATGTTCTTCATAAAATCTCCTCGGACTGCTTCTTGTGCAATCCATTTGTTCTCTTTTCACAACTATACAGATGTGGCCTTTTTAAGAGATTTAAAGAGTTTTTTTACGTTATGAGTTTTATTTTCAGATAAATAAAAATGACTTTAAAATTTTGCTTTCAGTCCTCATGTTGTATGTGTATACACAACTCTGTCAATTGTATTCTGATACATAAAGGCTCTGTTCGTGAAAGAAAGTCGAAAAGCAGGCAAAGCTAAAACGGCGTGACTTGATAATTGACTGAAATTAGGATTATTGAATTGGTTTACTTGCTGTTTTTTCGTGATCATGACAGAATCTGTATACATATTTTTTCTATGGTCTTAAACCATAGCCAATTTTAAATTACGGACCTGAAACAACAGATACTCACAGCCAGTAATAACAAACATCAATTCACATAAAGCTGAAAATTATCGCAGCTGTACAACTGAACTGTTTAGTTTTTCTTCGTTTTTCAGTTTTCTGTTCACTTTAACTGCTACCATATAGTAAATCACACACTGGATCAGTAACCATATAACATTTTCTGTTACAGATGAGACACTGGCTCCCATCTGATTGAGTTTTAGCAGAGCATCTGACGCAACCACAACAGGAAGAAATTTGGAAATTATCACCATAATATCAGGCATGCTTTCCGTAGGCCAGACAAAGCCTGTCAAAAATATCATTGGAACAGACGATGCTATAAAAAGCAGGAATGAAGTCTCTCTCTGAGTAAACAATATGACCAGTGACTGTCCCAGGAAAGAAACTGCAAAGAGGAAAATCACCAGAATCAGCAGGTTTATAAAAAAATGAACATGAACATGATATACGGCTATCTGTGGCAGTGCGTACAGAAATATCATACCGTAAACTGTATATACTAAGACATGAGCAACAGCCCTGAAGAAAGTCAGATAAATACAGCCAACGCCAAAATTTGTAATCATTGGGGTTCTATACTCTCTGGCTGTTCCTCCAAGCATAGTTATACCTATCAGCAAAGTCTGCTGAAGTATCATAATAAGAATTAGAGGATACAAATATACTTCATAACTTCCAGAAGGATTAAAAAGAGCATTTTCCACATTATTTACGGGAAGTCTCAAAGCACTGGCCTCTTCATAGCTCAGGCCTTTTTTCATGAGCGATCTGATTTCAGTCCCTGCACCAAAAGAACCTAAAACACTGCTTATACCCGTAGCCACCTGTTTATAAACAATCATATATGAGTTGTCCTCATAAACAGGAATAACAACCTTCATTCCACGTTTAAGATTTTTTTCAAAATCTTTTGGGATCTCTATAAAGGCTCTTGTTTCATTACGAAGATACTGAGCATTGGCTTGGGCAAAACTGTCTGCAGTATTTGTAACTTTAAGCATTTCACTGGCGTCTAGTGCCCGTGTAAGCTGCCTTGACATTGGACTGTGGTCCAAATCAACAATTCCTACGGGGACCTCTCTTAAAATATTATGAGAAAACGGCAACAGGTAAAAGCCTGAATAAAAGATTATAGAGAGGACAAAAACAAGTATTAACCCCTCATCAGTAAACATACATCTGAGCTCATTACAGATAAGTTTTATTACTCGAAGAAACAGAGTGCGCCACGATATTACAGTTTGTGCCATAACTTAGGCTCCTGTACTCTTTTATAGAACAGTTTGTAAAACAGACTTCCTGCCAGAATCGTCAGGCACAGATATATCGTACTGTCCAGATAACAGACTGACGGATGCCCCTGCATAGCCTCACCTGTTAATAATGAAGCATATGAACTTACAGGGAACACAGCTGCAAGATACCTGATAGCATCAGGCATAGCCACAGACGGAAAGGTACCACCTGTCATGGTAAATCCTAATGAGGCACTGCAGGCAACAATACTCATAACCATTCTAAAATTTGCAAATATTACTGTAAGGATAAAGGCAAAAGACAGACAGGCCGCAACAAATAATGGAGTATTCAGCATAAAAAACAGCATGCTTCCGCTAAAGGGAGCTCCACCGAACAGTATATAAAGAGACACGGTTAAAAATATCTCTAAAGAAAGGACTCCAATATATACTACGGATTTTCCGGCTATCGCATTTAATACGCTGTCTTCTGCTGTCTTAAAAAGTTCTGGTCCTGAACCGTATTTAAATTCAAAGCCAAATGTCCATGCTCCTATAAGCAGGCAGAACACCTGAAAGGTATGAGCAATTCCTATGTAAACCAGAAAATAGGAATAGTTTAAATAAGGATTTGAATGAATATGCTCACTCTGTGAAATGAGGTTGACTGTGTTAGAAGCCTCTTTCAAAGTGATTCCGCTTTTGGATTTTACAGAAGCGTAAGCTTTGATTTTTACACCTTCTAAAACAGTTTTCAGATCTTTACTTAAAAGACCACCTATCAGCATAGTCTGGTTGTTGTAGTAATAACTTAAACTTGGTCTTTTTAATGCCTTGAGATCGTGATTAAAATTCTTTGGGATAATAAGCAGAGCATATATTTTTCTGGAACTTAACATATCATGAGCTGACTTCTCATCATCTAGGTGGTACTTAACCTGTATAGACGATGTGGCATCAAGAGATCTGATTATCTGTCTTGAAAAAGCTGATCTGTCATGATCAACAACTGCAACAGGCAGATCATAAACAGACCCGGATGAAAATGTAACCGCCAGACACAAGCAGAACATAAATGGCATGACCAGCATACAGAAAAGAACAAATTTATTCTTTTGTAGTATTTTTATTTCTCTGAAGGCTACATTTAGAAAATTCATGTTTAATCAACCTTCGAAAGCTCCAGAATTACACTCATGCCACAGCGCAGATCCTCGATCTTATCTTTAAATCTTGCTCTAAGTTCAAAAGTCTTAAGATCAAAATCGCCTCTGACTTTAGTTGCTCTCCATGTTGCATAATCGCCTAAAGCGGAAATGTAGTAGGTTTTTACTGACTGTTCCTTTTGTGCAATGGCAGGGATTGTTACTTCAAAAGACTTACCAATTGCAAGTGGGCTTAATAAATCTTCACGGATATTGAAAACAACATAACTGTCATTCATATCCACAACTTCGACTATAGGGTAACCGGCGTTGACAAGTTCACCTTCTTCTGCGAATGTATCGGTAATCTCTCCATCACACTGTGCTTTAACATAAGCTTCATCAAGGTACGACTCTGCCTCATTCAGGGCAGCTCTGGCCTTATTCACATTTGCAGTCCCCTTTAATTTATCCTCGTATCGGGAGCCGTTTCTTAACATTTTCAGATTATCTTTTGCAATTGCAACAGATTTCAGCTTGGCGTCATAGCTGGCCTTCCTTTCATCAAGGCTCTGTCTGGATACGGCTTTATTTTTATAAAGATCTTTATATCTGACGTAAGTTTTGTAAGCTAAATCCAAGTCAACTTCAGCCTGCTTTAAAGAAGATTCAGCCATCAGGACCTGCTCTGATCTTGTTCCGTTTTCAATTTCAAGATTTGCAGCTTCTGCGGCTTTTAGGGCTGCCTCTGCCTGATGTACCTTGTATCTGAGTTCAGGAACATCAAGTTCTGCGATTACATCTCCTTTTTTGACTTTATCGCCTTTCTTTACCTTGAGAGATGAAATTCTACCTGTAACCTTAGAAGAAATATCATATGTGGTAGCCTCAACCTCACCTTGCAGGGTTACGCTTTTGTTAGCAGATATACACCACCAGACGGAGCCTACAACAATCAACAGCAGGATGAGAAAAGCAATGCCTACTGTACCAACATGTAATTTCTTATCTTTATTTATCATGATCAACTCAAAACAGTGGTATCTTTAATATAACGAACGTTCGGTAATTGAATTATAATTCAAACAGAAATAAAATCAAATTTGCTCTAAATTCACAATTGTTTTAGACTCTTTCCAAAAGAAAGGAGAGCAAGATGTCAAGACAAGCTAATCCGGCAAACAAGGACAAATACATAGATGTTGCAACATCCATCATGGCTAAATCTGGTTTTGATGGGGTTTCTATAAGAGACATCTGCAGACTAACCAATACATCAGTATCCTCAATCTACTATCACTTTAAAAATAAGGAAGAACTGTATATTGAAATATTCTGTAGGCAGTTCAATCCATTAGAGAAAAAACTTGTTGAAGTATCAGAACAGTACACAAATTTAACAGAAAAGCTGTTTGCACTTATTGATACTTTTATAGACGAGCTGTCAGCAAATGAAAATTTATGGAGACTGCTTATGCATACCTCAATTGACAGCTCAACAAATAATTTGAGTGAAATTGGTAAAAAAAGCTTTATCCGGTGCTTTAGAATTTTCTATGACACTATTCTTGGAATTACTAATAATGGTGAACTGGCACAGTTAAAAGCAATGTTTATTTTCTCTCTTTGCCTTCTACCGTTTCAGGGAAAAGATATATGGCCTCTTTTGCCAGGATACAGAAGCGAGCCTTTATCAACTGAAGCTTTAAAAGATTATATAAGAGAAGCCATTGCAAAAGGCATCCTATAAATCAGAAGCTGATCTCATCAACAGGATCTGATTCAAAATGAGAATAACTAAGGCAGAACCCAGAGGCCCTGCCTTAACTGTTTATGAGAGTAAGATTACTGAACAAACCGTTCTCAACCCCAAAAAAAATTTTACCAACTAGTATACATAATAAAGACAAAATCACTTCAAAGTAATATAACTATCTGAAAATACGTCATAAATATTCTAAAAATCACTTGATTTATCGTTAATTACTAGTATACTATTCTGTATACTAGTATACAGAAGGTTATCATGTCTGACTCTACTTTATTAAACTCTCTTCCTAAAATTTACTTTGACCGTAAAAAGAACAGAGGCATTTCCTATGTAAAGGCTTATGACGGTAATGCCTGGAATGCTGATAAAGGTTATGCTGTCAAAATCAATACCAGAACTATCGGTGTTATTGACAGTCCTGATGCGCTGGGACTTATAAGATTTAATAAAGACTTTCTCGAACTGAGACCTGACTTTAAAGATATTGCAGTTGTCTCTTACTTTGATACTGATGAGGGAAAGCATAAATTAAGGATTGAGCACAACTTAAATGCCAATGTGGTTACCAAACACTTTGACTCATGCTCTCATGATGTTACACATGTTTACTCTATTGGCACCTATGATGTTTTCATGAAACTGCTAGATGGAGACCCTTTATTAAAGACTTTAAAAGAGTCATTTGCTGATAACTGGTCTGAACTGTTATCTCTTGCCTTTTACTGTCTTAAGGACGGTGACTTTAACAGTAACCGCTATGCAATGTATGCTCAAAGTCATAAATTACCCTGTCAGGATCCTCTTACCCCAACCTCTATAACCAGACTGTTTCAGACTGTATCTAAAGAGGATGAGCTTAACTTTTTCACTAAGTACATAGAAGAGCTCTACTGTGCTCATGAATTGCCAACTCGCAGGTTCTGGGCTTTGGATTCAACCTCTATCAGCACCTATGCAAAACTCGCTGATGCTAAATTCGGTCATAACAAACAGAATGAGGATATTCCACAGATTAACGTTCTGATGATTACGGATCAAAAGACAGGAAGACCTATATTCTATAACCGCTTTAATGGAGCCATACCAGATGTAAGTACTGTTACATCCACATTTGAAACACTGTTGCATTTAGGTACACGTTCTTTTGTGGCTGTTATGGACAGAGGCTATTACAGTAAGGAAAACATGAACATGATCATCAGTTCTGGTTATCACTTCCTTCTGTGTATTCCCCTAGACAAGGTATCTGTCTTCAGTGATGCTATTGATGAAGCCGCTGTTGCTTTCCTGAATGGAGATAAATATATATCTGCCATTGATGAGAATGTCTTTACCAAACAGGGTAGCTACACTTTTAAAATCAACGGCAAAGAAATTCGTAAAAAGCTCTTTGTTCATGTTTTCTACGATCAGGAAAAAGCAGGAGCTTTCACCAAGAAGATCCAGAAACGCCGCAATGAAATCATTCAGATGATAAAAGAAGGTTTGACTCTGGATACTAATAACAAAAGCTTTGCTGATGTATATCTCTGTCAGAATGAAGACGGCAGTATCGGCTTAAATAACCAGGCTTTTCAGGAAGCCAATAAGCATGCTGGTGTTTTTGTACTTGTATCTGACTGTGTTGCCGATGGTAAACAGGCTTACTACGGTTACAGAGACAGACGTACTGTAGAAGAATGTTTCTCTGATTTAAAGGTAAAGATGTGCTGTGACAGATTCAGAGTTTCATGCGAGGATTCACTGGTTGGTAAATGCTTTGTCGAGTTCATTGCCTTAAGCCTGTATATGAGAATGGAAATGATTATAAGAAAGGCAATGGATAAGAATAAGGAAGTTCCTCATCATTCTATTAAAACCATAATTGAAGATTTGGAAGGGATAACTGAGATAGCCTTTGCCGACAGCTTTGTTACCATCAAGCCAATATCAAAAACTCAGAAGAAATGCTTAAAGCTGTTCAATACCAGTGAGCCTGTAAGCAGGTATGTTCAGAACATTGCTGTTCCCAACATGATTAAATACGCCAGAAAGCCTCATGGTGACAAAGGGGCTAAATAAAATTCCCAAATTTTACCGACTAGTATACACAATAAAGACAAAATCCCTTCAAAGTAATATAACTATCTGAAAATACATCATAAAAATAATAAAAAAAGGTTGATTGTTCTCTTATAACTAGTATACTTTTATGTATACTAGTTATAAGAAGGCTAATATGTCTGACTCTACTTTATTAAACTCTCTTCCTAAAATTTACTTTGACCGTAAAAAGAACAGAGGCATTTCCTATGTAAAGGCTTATGACGGTAATGCCTGGAATGCTGATAAAGGTTATGCTGTCAAAATCAATACCAGAACTATCGGTGTTATTGACAGTCCTGATGCGCTGGGACTTATAAGATTTAATAAAGACTTTCTCGAACTGAGACCTGACTTTAAAGATATTGCAGTTGTCTCTTACTTTGATACTGATGAGGGAAAGCATAAATTAAGGATTGAGCACAACTTAAATGCCAATGTGGTTACCAAACACTTTGACTCATGCTCTCATGATGTTACACATGTTTACTCTATTGGCACCTATGATGTTTTCATGAAACTGCTAGATGGAGACCCTTTATTAAAGACTTTAAAAGAGTCATTTGCTGATAACTGGTCTGAACTGTTATCTCTTGCCTTTTACTGTCTTAAGGACGGTGACTTTAACAGTAACCGCTATGCAATGTATGCTCAAAGTCATAAATTACCCTGTCAGGATCCTCTTACCCCAACCTCTATAACCAGACTGTTTCAGACTGTATCTAAAGAGGATGAGCTTAACTTTTTCACTAAGTACATAGAAGAGCTCTACTGTGCTCATGAATTGCCAACTCGCAGGTTCTGGGCTTTGGATTCAACCTCTATCAGCACCTATGCAAAACTCGCTGATGCTAAATTCGGTCATAACAAACAGAATGAGGATATTCCACAGATTAACGTTCTGATGATTACGGATCAAAAGACAGGAAGACCTATATTCTATAACCGCTTTAATGGAGCCATACCAGATGTAAGTACTGTTACATCCACATTTGAAACACTGTTGCATTTAGGTACACGTTCTTTTGTGGCTGTTATGGACAGAGGCTATTACAGTAAGGAAAACATGAACATGATCATCAGTTCTGGTTATCACTTCCTTCTGTGTATTCCCCTAGACAAGGTATCTGTCTTCAGTGATGCTATTGATGAAGCCGCTGTTGCTTTCCTGAATGGAGATAAATATATATCTGCCATTGATGAGAATGTCTTTACCAAACAGGGTAGCTACACTTTTAAAATCAACGGCAAAGAAATTCGTAAAAAGCTCTTTGTTCATGTTTTCTACGATCAGGAAAAAGCAGGAGCTTTCACCAAGAAGATCCAGAAACGCCGCAATGAAATCATTCAGATGATAAAAGAAGGTTTGACTCTGGATACTAATAACAAAAGCTTTGCTGATGTATATCTCTGTCAGAATGAAGACGGCAGTATCGGCTTAAATAACCAGGCTTTTCAGGAAGCCAATAAGCATGCTGGTGTTTTTGTACTTGTATCTGACTGTGTTGCCGATGGTAAACAGGCTTACTACGGTTACAGAGACAGACGTACTGTAGAAGAATGTTTCTCTGATTTAAAGGTAAAGATGTGCTGTGACAGATTCAGAGTTTCATGCGAGGATTCACTGGTTGGTAAATGCTTTGTCGAGTTCATTGCCTTAAGCCTGTATATGAGAATGGAAATGATTATAAGAAAGGCAATGGATAAGAATAAGGAAGTTCCTCATCATTCTATTAAAACCATAATTGAAGATTTGGAAGGGATAACTGAGATAGCCTTTGCCGACAGCTTTGTTACCATCAAGCCAATATCAAAAACTCAGAAGAAATGCTTAAAGCTGTTCAATACCAGTGAGCCTGTAAGCAGGTATGTTCAGAACATTGCTGTTCCCAACATGATTAAATACGCCAGAAAGCCTCATGGTGACAAAGGGGCTAAATAAGATTACTCAAAATGAAACTCAGGATCTGCAACTAGTAGACAATTTTTGTAAAAGTTGGGAAAATTACTCAAAATGAAACTCAGGATACGCAACTAGTAGACAATACGTGAAAAACTTGTGAAGAAAAGAATAGTCATAGTGGTGCGGGAGAAGGGACTCGAACCCTTACACCGAAGGCGCCAGAACCTAAATCTGGTGCGTCTACCAATTTCGCCACTCCCGCATATTGAGAGGTTTCAGATGGGGTGGCTAAAGGGGCTCGAACCCTTGACAACCGGAATCACAATCCGGGACTCTACCAACTGAGCTATAGCCACCATCGGAAACATTGTTAAATCAATTCAATGGCGCGTCCTAGAGGAATCGAACCTCTGACCCACAGCTTAGAAGGCTGTTGCTCTATCCAACTGAGCTAAGGACGCAAGTTGCTGGATAAATAGGTCTTAACCTGTTGTTCCAACCACACTTCAGTGAGGTGAAGTGATTTAACGGTGCATATGATACAGGAGGACTCACCTATCGTCAACGAATTTTTAACAATTTTCTCGAAATTTTTTACATTTTCCTTTTAAAGATCCGTGCAATGGCTTATTTATCACTTTTCATTTTCAGACATTTCTCGGCCTTATCTGGGTTCATTTTTACAAAAAAACCATATAGTTAAGTTCACCTATCTTAATTTTGCTAAAATTAGCTCACTTAATTTTTTATGGTGAATAGAATGATTCTTGGTATTCCTTTATATGAGTTAGCTATTACCATCGGCATGCTTTTATGCTGTGGCGTGGTAGCTGGTTTTCTGGCAGGTCTTTTAGGTATCGGTGGTGGCATTATCTTCGTACCGTGCTTCTACTTTGTATTTACCCTCTTCTTTAAAGTAGATCCTAATATTGCAATCTTAGTAGCAACAGGTACATCTCTTTTATGTATGATCCCTACTTCTATTTCTGCTGCTCTATCTCAGAATAAGAAAGGAAATACGGACCTGGCTGTAATCAAAAGCTGGTCAGTATTTATGTTGATTGGTGTGGTTGTAGGTATCTTAGTATCTAAGTTCTTAGGTGGCGCTTGGTTAACCTTACTCTTTGGCGGAGTAATGATTTTAAATTCAATCAATACTCTATTTAGAGCAAAAGCAAAACCTGCTTTTGATTCATTACCTGGTAAAGCAGGTCAATCAGTTATCGCTTTTTGTATTGCTTGTTTCTCATCAATGCTGGGCATCGGCGGTGGTACTTTAACCGTACCTATTCTAAATGCTTGCTCTGTACCACCTCATAAAGCTATTGGTACCTCATCTGCTGTATCCTTATTTGTTTGTGTTCCAGGCGCAATTTTAATGTTGCTTACAAATTCCACACCTGATCATGCACCAATTGGTACTTTTGGCTTAGTTAACGTACTTGCAGCTATCTGTGTAGTGCCTGTTTCTTACTTCTGTGCACCATTAGGTGTCAATATTGGCAAAAATATCAAGCCAACCACATTAAAGAGAATCTTTGCTGTAGCTTTGTTTATAATTAGTGCACGTATGCTGTTCAGTGGCATCAGCTATTATGTTGAGGATAATAGTGCCCAAACTACAACTGAAGTTTCTACAGAAACATCAACAGCTGTAGAACCTACAGAACAGACAGATAACAACAGTGCAGTGGAGAATAACTAATGTCAGCACAGATTATTGATGGTAAAGGTATTGCAAAAGAACTAAGAGCAGAGCTTCGTCAAGATGTTGATGCAAGCGTAGATAAAGGCAACAGACAACCTGGTCTTGCAGTAGTGCTTGTAGGTTCAGATCCTGCTTCACAGGTTTACGTAAGAAATAAGCGTAAGGCATGTGAAGAAGTTGGTATCAAATCTTTTGCCTATGATCTTCCTGAAACAACTTCTCAAGAAGAATTAGATAAAATCATCGATGATCTTAACAACAACGATGAAGTTGATGGCATCTTAGTTCAGTTCCCATTACCAAAACACTTAGATGAATCAAGCATTGTTGAAAAGATCAGTGCTTCAAAAGATGTAGACGGTTTCCACCCTTACAACGTAGGTAGATTAGTACAGAGAATTCCTTATATCTGTGCTTGCACACCACACGGTGTTATGACCTTATTACACAAGACCTTAGGTGAAGATCTAAAAGGTTTAAATGCAGTAGTAGTTGGTGCATCAAATATCGTTGGTCGTCCTATGGCCTTAGAGCTGTTACTAGCTGGTTGTACCACTACAGTAACCCACCGTTTCTCAAAACCAGATGATCAGAAGATGTTAATTAAGAATGCGGATATTGTGGTTGTAGCTGTCGGCAAACCTAAATTCCTAGATGGTGACCTAATTAAAGATGGCGCCACCGTAATTGATGTAGGTATTAACCGTATGCCTGATGGAAAGTTATGTGGTGACGTGGACTTTGAAAAGGCTAAGGAACATGCAGCTTTCATCACACCAGTTCCTGGTGGCGTAGGTCCTATGACCATTGCAACTTTAATGCAGAACACCATTACAGCTTATAAGAGCCACATTAAAGCTTAAGAATGAAAAGGCTTTGAGGCACTGTTCTTAATTCCTTATAATGTATAAAAAAATTCCGTTATCAGTTTTTTTGATAGCGGAATTTTTATTTACACGATGTAAGTTTGTATTAACCTACAAGGTTATCTAAATTATCAATTGCAACTTCTGGATTTACATCCTTAGTGTAATCTACGCCAGGAACCTCAAAGCCAAATAGCTGTAAGAACTGCTTCTTGTAATCAGCATAATCAGTTTTCTCAAATAGGTTCTCAGTTGTAACCTGTGGCCATAACTCTTTGCACTTGTTCTGTACAGAATCACGTAATTCCCATGAATCCATACGTAAACGACCTTCAGCATCAACCTCAGACTGATTGCCATATAAGGTTGTAGCAAATAATCTGTAAATATGCTCTATTACTGACTCGTATATGCCCTGCTCACGCATGATCTTAAAGCACATTGAAATGTATAAAGGCATTACAGGAATAGCTGAAGAAGCCTGAGTTACTACACTCTTTAATACAGCAACACGAGCATCACCGTGTAATGAAGCTAAACGCTGTTCATTAGCCTTTGCTGCTCTATCAAGATCTTCTTTTGCCTTACCTAATGCACCGTGCCAGTAGATTGGCCAAGTGATCTCAGTACCGATATAGCTGTATGCAACAGTCTTGCAACCATCAGCTAGAACATCGGCATTCTTTAGAGCTTCAATCCATAGCTCCCAATCCTGACCACCCATTACCTTAACAGTATTGTCGATCTCTTCGTGAGTTGCTGGCTCTAATGATGAGGTGATGATTTCGTTCTTGTTAGTATCAATAGCTGTTGAAGTGTAGGTCTGACCAATTGGTTTTAATGATGATCTTACAACTTCACCAGTTTCAGGCATCTTTCTTACAGGTGCAGCTAGAGAGTAAACAACTAAGTCAACCTGACCCAAATCACGCTTGATGATCTCAATTACCTTATCACGGCACTCATTTGAGAAAGCATCTGCATTAACATTGTGTGCATATAAACCTGCTTCTTTAGCATACTTTGTAAATGCAGCAGTGTTGTACCAACCTGCTGTACCAGGTCTCTTTGCTGTACCTGGTTTTTCAAAGAATACACCAATTGTTGCTGCACCTGAACCGAAAGCTGCGCTAATACGTGAAGCTAAACCGTAACCTGTTGAAGCACCAATAACTAGTACTTTCTTAGGACCATTTTCTACCTTTCCCTTTTTCTTAACTAGGTTAATCTGCTCTAAAACGTTAGCATCACAGCCTGTAGGATGAGTGGTAACACAAATAAAACCACGTGCCTTAGGTTCAATAATCATGAATATTCTCCTTTAAACGCAAAATGCGTCATAGATTTATTGCGCTGATTTTACCATATTTTATGGGTTGCTTAGCTTTTTGTTATCAGCATTTGTTACGTAAACACGTGCTTTTCATTTCTTTTTCTAGGAGATAATGCAAAAAAGGCTAATTGATTGGGATTACAGTAGTAGTCTCGTTTCAAATAAGAGATTTTTTTTAAATTTTGTTGCTAAATTTGCACATTGTCATGTAGCTGTACACGTTACGTGCATATAGTTGTATAATTTTACAACTTGAGATTTACCTATAATGCACTATCTAAAAATGAACAAATTTATAAAAAACAATTTCATAAAATTTCTTGTAATTCCTCTGTTTTTATATTCATCAGTATCGCAAGCTATAGTTGCGTCACCTAATCCAATTCCAGGATCAGAAGTAGGCGTTGCTTATCTAAAGCCAAATGACAACAAAATTTATGGACAGAATGTTGATACCTTCATGCATCCTGCTTCAACCTTAAAAGTTGTATCTGGACTTGCAGCTATTCTGTACTTAGGTCACGACTATACTTTTAAAACCACACTTGAGGTTGCAGCTAACAACGCTGATACTCAAGGTAAAGTAGTGACTGATCAGAACGGAACCTTACATGGTAATGTTTTAATTAAATTTGTAGGTGATCCTAGCTTTACAACAAAGTCTTTTAGAACATTAGTAAATTCTCTTTCTAAAGCAGGCGTTAAGAACGTAGCTGGTGACATTATCCTTGATGTAAGTCGTTTTGGAGGTCTGTCAAAGGGCACAGGTTGGTCTTGGGATGACGCACCAGTCTGCTTTACTGCTCCAGCAGGCTCTGCCATTATCAACAGAAACTGTGTGTTTGCTCAGCTTCAGCCTAATGGTGTAGGCAATGTTGCTACTCCAAAACTGTCTGCAGGTAGCCCTATTACCCTAACCTCTGATGCTGTAGGTGTTGCTCCTTCAAATTATGGTGGCAACTGCGAGCTTGAAGCTGATCTTTATATGAAGAATCAGTACCACATCACAGGTTGTGTTCCTGTACTAGAGAAGAACCAGCCATGGCCTTTATCACTGTCTGTTTCAGATCCTGATCAGTGGGCTGTAGATTGGACTAACATCATTTTCAATGAAAAGAAGATTTCTTTTAATTCTATTAAACTTGCCCGAGCAACACAGCCAGGTTACACCACTATTGGTGTAATTGAATCAGCTCCATTAGGAGAACTGGCAAAATACATGTTGCACCGTTCTAACAACCTCTATGCTGATGCTATTGCAAAGACTGTAGCTGCAGAATACTATAAATTACCAGCTACTTACAGCAGAACAACTAGGGCAATTCGTGCCGTACTAAAACAGTATGCCAATATTGATTTAGGCAACAGCTATCTTGTAGATGGCAACGGTTTGTCTCCTCATAACCTAGTAACTCCACATAAAATGTTGGAAATATTAGAGTTCATTAACTTAAATGATGACAAAATTCAGTTCATTAAGTTACTACCAGTTGCAGATGAATCTGGTACTTTACATTGGAGAGCTTCTACAAGAAATCCTCCTTTAGCAAAAAATGTAACAGCTAAGACTGGTACAATACAAAATGTATCTAACCTCATGGGATTTATGCGTACTAAATCAGGTGTAAGAGTTCCTTTTGTGTTCTACACCAATGCCCTTTCCTTTGATCAGAGAACAAGAGATCTTGTAAAGTATCACAAGATTGCATCTCCGCATTTAGGTTATGAAAGATACGTTCTAGAACAGATTTATAACGAAAAAGTTATGGGCGTTGACTTCTAAAGTCATAACGCATTTCCCCCTTCAAGAGAAGCTTTGTCTATGGCAAAGCTTCTTTTTTTTCACTATAGGCATTCAAGAGCTAAATTTTCCATTTCAAACAGTTATCAATTTGTTCCTACTAGGGCTCAAACTCAGCATACATTTTGTGTTTTGTTGAATTTTGTATATTATTTTGTGCAAGTAATTCTACAGTTTCACTTCTATGATGATCCTAATAAAGGCTTTCTATTGGAGTTATTATGGATTTAATTTCAGTTAACGATAAAAAATTTTTCATAAAGCAGTTACTTGGCAAAGGTAAAGGTGGATATTCATATCTTGTAGAGAATGAGCAAAATGAAGAATTTGTTGTCAAACAAATCCATCATGAACCTTGTGACTACTATAATTTTGGAAATAAGATTGAAGCTGAGAAAAACGACTATAAAAGGTTATGTGAAACAGGGATTCTGATCCCTCGAATGTACTCAATTGACGAAACTAAAGAAACAATTCTAAAAGAGTATATAAAAGGAGACACCGCATTTACTCTAGTCAAAAATGATGCTCTTCCACATGATGCCATCTCACAGTTAGAAGATATGGCTCAAAAAGTAAAAGAATTCGGCCTCAATATTGACTATTTCCCAACCAACTTTGTTTTGCAAAGTGGTCGCTTTTACTATATAGATTATGAGTGCAACTCATATATGGCGGAGTGGAATTTTGAAAACTGGGGCATTAAATATTGGAGTAAAACAAAAGAATTCTTAGACTACTTAAGAGATCATCACGATCTCTAAAAGAGCTTATCAAAAATTTCTATTCCCAAAAGTAAAAAAATATTTAAAGTTTTGGGAATAGAATTGATTTTTAATTTTATTATCATAAAGTTATTTTTTACGATTCTTATACATTTTCAATTACGCACTCGTGTTTCTTTGATTTAGCATCATAGCTAATACCTAACATCATTACTTTTGAAGAGTATTCTCTAACTTTATCTAGATAATTCCGCTCTTTTATTTGCTCTAAAGCTTTTGAAGCCGATTTATTAAAATTTAATTCGATAATTAGTGCTGGTGCACTTTTTGAGTATTCTGCTTTCGGAAGATATACAATATCTGCAAAACCTTTTCCTGTTGCCATTTCTAAAAGGGGCTTTTGGTAATTTTCACATGTTGCTGCAAAAGCTGTAAGTACTGTATATTTTAGGCTTTCTTCGCTATTGTATGAGATTATGGATGTTCTCTGTCCATGAACTTTCTCAAGCTCCAAAGCAACATAATTACAATCTTTTTCAAAAACCTTTTCCAAAAAAATTTTTGAATTCTTAATGATCGATACATATTCTTTCCAAGCACAGTCATCTATTGATTTTAAAAGTTCTCTTCTAACTTCCTCATTAGGAACGTAGACTTCATTTTGATTTGAATTATAGGCAAGATAACCTAGATGTATTAGGTAGACAATAACCGAATCTTTACTACTAAATACAGAGTTCTCGTTGTTAAATCGAGTAATATCGATTCCCTTTAAAGAATTTCCATTTACAAGATCGATGATATCTTCTTTCAAGCCAATAAAGTTCAATGAAATGCATTCTTTAACAGGATAATAAGATGCTGTATCAGACCAATAACTTTGATAAACTCCTGTTTTCATCAAAGTCATTATGGAACGAGGATTATAAACGTCATAATCATCTAAATGGTATCCATCGTACCATAGCTTAGCATTTTTAAAATCGATACCATGTTTTTGACACAGAGAAGATACTTCCTCTCCAGTAAAACCTACAAATTTACCTAATCTAAAGGTATTCAACATTGAGATCTGGTCAAAATTGTTCAAAGCTGACTGTGTGTCATAACGACCAATTGGGAAAATACCGGTCATATAGGCTAAAGCTACAGCTTTATCACCAATTGCCCCTTTAAACAAACCTCTTAAGAGATTTAAGTATGCTTTTTAACCTCTTCTTTTTCATTTGGATAATCACGAAATAAGCAGTCATATTCATCAAGAATAAAGACAAATTTTTCATTTGTTTTATTAAAAATATTAAGGATAGCCTCAACGAGATTGTCTTTAGAAAAATGTATATCACTAAATTCATCAGCTAATTCTTTACAAACTGACTTTTGGATGTAAGAAACTACTCCTTTTGCACCTTGATTTAGAGCAATCATCGACTGTATATCAAGAGTTATTACGTTAAACTTGTTGATATACTTTTCATATGATTCTTCTTTTGATATTTCAAGTTTACTAAAGAGATCATGTGAATCACAACCTTTAGAATAGTATGCTGCAAGCATATTAGCAGTATATGATTTTTCCAAAACGACGTGGTCTAGAAACACAAAGAAATTTAGTTGAAGGTGAATATAAACTTTTATTGGTATATGATATCAGTGATGACTTATCAATATATTCACTTAACAAAATATTTTGAAAGTTCAACTTTCCATCATTTATGTACATCTTGATTTGCTCTTACCACAAAACACATACAATTTAATTGTATAGTAAAAAGGCAAAGCTCTATAACTTGAGATTTAAATTATTAGTGAACTTAAGTTATTTGTAGTACAATCCTAAACACTCAAAACCAAACTTAGTAATTTTTTTAACGGGTGAAATATGAAATTATTACAAAAATCTCATAAGCTCGATAATGTCTGTTACGACATTAGAGGCAAGATACATCAAGAAGCTCTTCGTATGGAAGAGGAAGGTCAGAGGATCTTAAAACTTAACATTGGAAACACTGCGACCTTTGGTTTTGAGGCGCCTGAAGAGGTGGTTCGTGATGTTATCCGTTCTCTACCTAACTCTCAAGGATACTGCGAATCTAATGGTATTTTTCCAGCCCGTAAAGCCATTGCGCAGTACTACCAGCAAAAGGGTATGAAAAACGTCGATGCTGACGATATCTTTATCGGCAACGGCGCATCAGAGCTTATTACCATGACTATGAACGCACTGTTAAATAACGGTGATGAAGTTTTAGTTCCAGCTCCTGATTACCCACTATGGACTGCTGCTATTAACCTAGCTGGTGGTAAAGCAGTTCACTACATGTGTGATGAACAGGCTAACTGGTATCCAGATATTGAGGATATGAAAAAGAAAGTTACCTCAAGAACAGTAGGTATCGTTCTTATCAATCCTAATAACCCTACAGGTGCTGTATACCCTACTCCTCTTTTACAAGAGATCGTAGAGTTTGCAAGACAGAATAATCTTGTAATCTTCGCAGACGAAATTTATGACAAGATCTTATACGATGATGTAGCACACAGAAGTATCTGTACTTTAGCTGATGATGTAACTGTAGTTACCTTCAACGGTCTGTCAAAAGTATACAGAGCTTGCGGTTTCAGAATGGGTTGGATCTTAATTACAGGTCCTGAAAAACGCAATAAAGGCTTTGTTGACGGCATCAAGCTTATGATGGCAATGCGTTTATGCGCAAACGTTCCTCTACAGCATGCTATTCAGACAGCTTTAGGCGGATATCAGAGTATCAATGAGCTTATCATTCCTGGTGGTCGTTTGTATCAGCAAAGAACAGCCATGTATGACAGATTAAATGCTATTGACGGCATTACTGTAGTAAAGCCACACGGCGCTCTGTATATGTTTCCTAAGCTCGATAAGAAGTTCAATATCAAGGACGATCAGAAATTTGCAATGGACTTACTAAAGCAAGAAAAAATGCTGATTGTTCAGGGTACAGGCTTTAACTGGCCTGAGCCAAACCACTTTAGAGTTGTATTTTTACCATCAATTGACATCATCAATGATGCTTGCGATAGATTGGAGCACTTCCTAAAGACTTACCGTCAGTAATAAAAAGTTTAGATCTTATAAGGCTGCACAAAATGCAGCCTTTTTTAATGTTAAAATATGCCATTATTTGTATTAGAAATATAAAGCATGGCAGATAGAGAAGTTCACTTTATTACTGACGAAAAAGGCAAGAGAACCCATGCCATTATTCCAATTGAGGTTTACACTCAATTAGTGGCATTAAAAGGGTTGTTAAAACACACTGCGCCTTTAGGTGATCATGAACTCTACACTTTTTCTATTAAAAATCTTACAGCTAAAGGCTATCCAGAAGGCACCAGATCAAAACCTTATTTTGTGGTAACCAAAGGATCACAGGCTGTGTTAGAACACGTGTCATCTACTCCAGAACACGTTGATGAGCAAAGAGAAAAGTTGCTGTCAGACGGAGCATTAAAACTTGATCCTGAGAATAACTGCTTTGTATTCACTAAAGATTTGAAATTTAAAAGTGCCTCGTTAGCTGCTGCCATTGTCGCAGGCAATGTCAGAAACGGACTTGATGTTTGGGTCAACCGTGAAGGTTTTAGCTTAAAGCGATCAGGTTATGGAGTAAAGAGTAAAAAAGGCACTTTGAAGAAATGAGGTCTATATGACATTTGAACAAAAAAGCTTTTCTAAAAAGCCTTTCGTAAAAAAAGATGGTGCTAAAAAGGAATTTTCAAAAAAGCCTAACTTTAGCCGCAATGGAGATTTTAAAAGAAAATCATTTAAGAAAGGTGATGAAGAAAAGACTGAAAGATTCTCTAAAGAAAAGCGTCCTTTTAACAAGTCTCGTTACGATAATAAGAACAAGACAAGTGTTGAGAGTAAATTCAAAGCTCATGATGAGCACGTAGAGTTTGTGCGTCGCAAGGGCTTTTCTGCTTTCCAGTTAAGATTAGTAAATTCCATCTTAGAAGATGTTTTAGTAATGCATAACTCTTTAGATAGAGCTTATGCCTACTGGTTTAACAAAGTTAAAATCGATCCTGTTGAGCAAGGTTTCTTAATCAAGCAAATTAACTTCATGTTCTCTCGCTTATCTTTATTTGCCTTTGTTGCAAATTTAAAGAGACCTTCAGATTTTGAAAGACACATAGGGCGTTTAACTTTCTCATTCTGTGCTTACAGAGACTGGCCTTTACCTGAGTTAGAAGGTGAAGAAGGCTTTGACAGACGCGGTCTAAAAAAACGTATTGCTCAGGCTAAAGATGAGCCTATGTACAATGACGGTTGTCCTTTATGGTTGCAGGAGCTAGGAGCTGCTGAATTAAAAGGCAAGTGGGACGAAGAGCGTCATGCATTAGGACAGGAAGCTAAGAGATTCATTAGAACTAATACCTTAAAAGGTACTCGTGATGAATTAGCTCATGCTCTCTCTGAAGAAGGCGTGGTAACTAAATCTGTAGCAGGAGTTCCAACTGCACTTGAGGTTACCTCAAATTCTGCTTTATTTAGAACTAAAGCCTTTAAAGAAGGTAGATTTGAACAGCAAGACGCAGGTTCACAGCAAATTGGATCTTTTGTTGAGGCAAAACCTGGTGAGAGAGTTATCGACGCTTGCGCAGGCTCTGGCGGTAAGACATTACAGTTAGCAGCATCCATGGAAGGTAAAGGCGTCATCATTGCTATGGATACCGAGCAGTGGAAACTTGATGATTTAAAGAAGAGAGCTAAAAGAGCAGGTGCTTTTAACATCGAACCTAGAGTTATCGATTCAACTAAAGTTATCAAGAGAATGTATGAAACTGCAGACAGAGTGTTAATTGATGCTCCTTGTTCAGGTACTGGTGTAATCAGACGTATGCCAGATTCAAAATGGCGTGACGGTCGTGAGCATTTAAATGACATCAGAAATACTCAAAAAGACATTCTAAACCGTTACAGCAAAATGGCTAAAGTCGGCGGTATTGTGGTTTACTCAACCTGTTCAATCATGCCATCTGAAAATGAAGATCAGATCGCAACTTTCTTAAAAGAGAATGAAGGAAAATTCGAACTTATTGAGGATAAGCACATCATGCCATCATCTGGATTTGATGGATTCTATATGGCAAAACTAAAACGTTTAGCTTAGCTTTGTAAAGAAAAATTCCGACTGTAAAAAAATCCAGACTAAAGTCTGGATTTTTTGTAACTATGGGTTGAGCCTTGCAAGGCAAGGCTCTGTTGTGGAGATTAAATCTTAAAAGCCTTCACGACGACCTGAGTAAGAACTGCGGAAACCGCCCTTGTCATTACCCTTTCTTGAAGATGATCTCTTATCGAAGCCTCCAAAATCAGGACGTTTTCTGCCACCTGAACGAGATGAACGTCTTTCACCCTCAAACTTTCTAAAATCACGACCTGAGTTTTGCCCCTGTCTGTCAAACTCACGATCACGGTTAAATGGTCTGTCCCTTCTGCCACCATCTCTACCACCTCTAGAACGAGGAGGTTCTGCAGTATAGATTCGTAAATCTAAAGGTCTGCCACATACTCTTGCCTGAGACAGGATATGCATGGTGTCCTTTGGCATACCGTCTGGTAAGTCAACGGTAGTAAAGGTATCAAAAATTGAGATTTCACCGATGTACTTCGACTCGATGTTACCCTCGTTAGCAATAGCACCTACGATCTGACCTGGCTTTACGCCATCCTTACGGCCAACAGCAACACGGAATCTTACCATAGCCATGTCAGGGAACTCACGTAATGGAGCAGCCTCTGCTGTTGGGAATGGTTTTCTTTCTCTTCTGTCACCGCGCTCGCCTCTCTCTGAACGATTGTCATCGTCAAAGGTCCTCATGCGAGGTTCTGGCTTGCTGTCATCTAATAATAAGGTACCATCTTTCTGTACCATCTTAGCTAATGCAGCACATAGAGTTTCAACTTCGATTGCATCATCTGACAGTAACTCAGAGATAACTTCCTCATAAGTCTCAAGACCACCTTCCTCGATGGTCTGTAAAACCTGATTCTTAAAGTTCTCTAATCTTGCCTTGTTAACATCTGCAATTGAAGGCATCTGCATAGGCTCGATCTTCTGACCGGTTACGCGCTCAATTAGACGTAATGCTCTTCTCTCACGTGGAGATACGAATAAGATTGCCTCACCAGTTCTGCCTGCACGACCGGTTCTACCTATTCTGTGTACATATGACTCGGCATCATATGGAATGTCGTAGTTGAATACGTGAGTAATTCTGTCTACATCTAAACCACGAGCTGCCACATCAGTTGCGATAATGATATCTAACTGACCTTTCTTTAATCTTTCGATGATCTTTTCACGCTGACGCTGTGGAATATCACCGTGTAGTGCAGCACAAGCAAAACCTCTTGCCATTAAACGGTTTGATACATCTTCAGCATCTGTCTTGGTACGAACAAATACAATTACAGCATCATAGTTTTCAACTTCTAAGATTCTGGTCATTGCATCAATCTTATGAGCACCAGATGCAATCCAGTAACGCTGATGAACTGTTGTAGCAGTGGTAGTCTTTGACTCAATGCGAACATCAGCAGGATCTTTTAAGTGATTCTTAGCAATACGAGCAATCACAGGAGGCATGGTAGCTGAGAACAGAGCAGTCTGACGAGTTTCTGGAGTGTTGCTTAAAATCCAGTCAACATCATCAATAAAGCCCATACGTAACATTTCATCAGCTTCATCGATAACCATATGGGTTAATTTTGATAAATCAACCTTACCACGCTCGATTAAATCGATTAAACGACCTGGAGTTGCAACCACAATCTGCGCACCGTGACGTAATGAGCGGATCTGATTCTCATATGAAGCGCCACCATAGATAGGTGCTACTCTAAAGTTCTTCAAATACTTTGAAAATTGCTGACAAGCTTCAGCAACCTGAATAGCAAGCTCTCTGGTTGGCTCTAAAACTAAAGCCTGTATGCACTGTTCTTTACAATCTAACTTTGAAAGGATTGGTAAAGAGAAAGCAGCTGTTTTACCAGTACCGGTCTGAGCCTGACCAATCATATCTCTGCCTTCTAAAACTACAGGGATTGATCTTTCTTGAATAGGAGTAGGAGATTCAAAGCCTAAATCATGAACTGCTTTTAAAACTTCCTTTGACAGACCTAAATCGTCAAAGGTAACAATGTTTTCTTCAGTCTCGTCAGTTAACTCTGTGTCAGTTAACTTTTCAGCTTCTTTTACTAATAAACTTTCCTCACCGCCAACAGTAGTGGTGATATCCTTTTCTTTAATATCTGACATTTATGCTCCTGAATAAGAGGAGCGTCTTATCTTAACGACATGCTCTATAGATAGATATTAGATTTTTAATACTTTACAGACACACGCACATGAGTCTAAAACCCGCGACTCAACCTTAAATTAGACACGCCTCAAAAAAAAATGCTGCGCAATTATACATAAATGTGATTTACTTCGCAATCTTAAAATGATTTTTTGCCATCCGTGCTGAGTAAAAAAATTTTTCTGCTGACATCTATATCTTTGAAGGAGCACAATATCCAATTATACTGAAGAATATAAGACCTCCAAAGAAGAACAAATCACTTTATTAGTCACAGTGAAGATTTTCTATGAAGTTATCAGAGTTAAAAACAGGTGAGAAAGGAATTATCACCAGAGTTACAGGTCACGGAAGTTTTAGAAAGAGAGTTATCGAGCTTGGTTTTGTAAATGGGAAAACCGTACGGGTTGTCAGAAACGCTCCACTAAAAGATCCTGTTGAATACGAGGTTATGGGCTCACAGGTTGCTCTGCAGAGAGCGCAGGCTGCAATGATTGAGGTTGTCGGTGAACATGAGAACATCTGTGAGTCAAAAGATGAAAATGCCCCTCTTGACGAATACCGAACTCTTACAGAAAAAGAGATGCAGGAAATTGCAACAAGACAGGAAAAGACTATCACCGTCGCCTTTGTAGGAAATCCAAACTGCGGAAAAACATCAATCTACAACTACCTGTCTGGAGCAAACGAGCATGTTGGAAACTATTCTGGAGTTACTGTAGATGCAAGAGAAACAACTTTTGCATACGGAGGATACACATTCAGATTTGTTGACCTGCCTGGAACCTACTCCTTATCTGCATATTCACCAGAAGAGAGATACGTTCGTGAATACCTTATCAATAACTCCCCAGATATAGTACTTAATGTTGTTGATGCATCTAATATTGAACGAAATCTGTACCTTACCACACAGCTTATGGATATGGATGTAAGAATGATGATCGCTCTGAACATGTACGACGATTTAAGTCGCAGAGGCGATTCTCTTGACTATGTTCAGTAAGCCGACTTTTAGGCATGCCAATCGTTCCTACTGTAGGCAAGACAGGAGCCGGACTCAACCACCTGATGCACCTTGCCATACTCATTTATGAAAAAGGCGATTATGTAGAAAACGGCAATAATTTCAACCAGACAGTGCTCAATGAAATGCAGGACTGGTACAAGAGCTCAGATGATGAGGATAAATGCAGAGAAGGTAAATGCCATAACTGCAGTTCCTGCCCTAGCAGTATTTCTGTAAACCTCAAGCAGATCTACCACCACGTTCATGTAAATCACGGTTACATCATTGAAAAGCGTATCGGAGCTCTACAGAAACTCCTAAAGGAGAATCAGAACATCTCCAGCAAATTCTCCACAAGATATATCGCCATCAAACTCTTAGAAAATGATCCAGATGCTGAAAAGCTGGTTAGAGATCAGCCTCATTGGAAGAGTGTGCTTGAAAAAAGAGATAAACTGACATCTCAGATTGAACAGCTCAAGCATGAGGACAGTGAAACGGCCATCACTGATGCAAAATACGCTTTCATTAGCGGTGCCCTCAAGGAAAGTTATACAGAGAACATAAAAAAGAAAAAGAGCAGAACTGAAATCATCGACAGTATAGTAACCCACAAGATCCTGGGATATCCGATATTTTTAGGTTTCATGTTTTTAATGTTTGAGGCAACTTTCTCTGTAGGAGCCTATCCGCAAGGATGGATTGAGTCTGTTATTGATATTGTAGCAGCTCACATTGACACCTATATGGCTGACTCTGCTCTAAAAGATCTGATAACAGACGGTGTTTTAGGCGGAGTGGGAAGTATTCTGTCCTTTGTGCCTAATATTCTTATTCTATATCTTTTCATCTCAATGATGGAGGACTCCGGCTATATGGCACGAGCCGCCTTTATCATGGATAAACTAATGCATAAGATAGGTCTGCACGGTCGCTCCTTTATTCCTCTTATCATGGGGGTTGGCTGTACCGTTCCTGCTGTTATGGCATGCAGAACCATTGAGGACAGACGCAACAGATTTATAACCGTGCTTATAACTCCTTTTATGTCATGTACAGCAAGACTGCCTATCTATATTCTGCTCATAGGAGTGTTCTTTCCTTCTCATCCTGGAATAGTGCTTTTTGGCATTTATCTGTTCGGAATTCTTGTGGCAGCACTCTCGGCAAGACTTTTAAGCAAAACACTGTTCAAAAACGACGGTATTCCTTTTGTTATCGAGCTACCGCCATACAGAATTCCCCGTCTGGCAATTGTTCTTGAGCACACCTGGAATAAAGGATATGCTTATATGAAAAAGCTTGGAGGAGTGGTTCTTATTGCCTCTGTAATCATCTGGGCTTTAGGCTATTTTCCAAGAACTGAAGGTACAGTAACGGCAGCTGTACAGCAGGAAAACTCCTACATAGGTAAAATAGGCAAAACTATTGAACCTGTGATGGAGCCTCTGGGTTTTAACTGGAAACTGAGTGTGGGACTTGTCTCAGGCATAGGAGCAAAGGAGCTTGTAGTAAGTACTCTGAGCGTACTTTACAATACCGGAGATCAGGATGTTGACGAGAATGCTCTTGCAAAAAGAATCCCTATTGCGCCTAATGTAGCTCTGGCCTACCTAATTTTTATCCTTCTGTATGTGCCATGCATTTCATCGTTTTCAGCAATAGCTCAGGAAACCTCGCTAAAATGGGCACTGCTGCAGGCAGGCTACGGAACCACACTGGCGTGGCTGTGTGCTCTTATAGTAAAAGTGATAGGAGGATTTTTCCTCTGACAGAAAGTAAAGGCAGGTGCTTTATACAGAGATATCACCTGCCTTTGAGAGCTCTTTTATCATTACAGAGAATGAGTCTTTTTAAAATTCTCTGAAATCAGAAGCTTTTCTATTTCTACTACATACATGGTGTGAAAATCACCGTCCTTATACCATTTGTCGATATTGTCAGTATCGGTAAAACACTCTTTTTTCAGCTCCTGAACGTACATCTTTCGACAGAACATGATGACATCGCTCTGCTCAAAATACACATGTCCTTCCTGTTCTAGAACAGTCACCCCTGACTCTTTTATCTTATCCTCATTAAAACCGGATGCTTTACCAAAGTAGGAATTAACTTTTCTTAAAGCCTCTGGGAGTACCTGAAGAGTAAGGAGCTCTGTCTTATCTACAAGAGTCTTGGTAAAACGCTGCGGTCTTATAAAAATGTAAGCGGCATTTTTACCCCACATCTGACCTACTCCTCCCCATGAGGCTGTCATGGTGTTGACTCTGCCATCAGCTTTTGCAGTTATCTGAAGCCAGTCTCTGGCAATAAGTTTAAAGGCACTGTAGTTAAATTCGTCTGGGGTTATCTCAAAAAATTTTCTATCCATGTGGATCTCCTTTTATTAGGTCAGATCTTAAGTATTCGGACGTAATCTTAAGCATGCTCATGAACTGCACTGTCATTGCAGTAGCGATCATAGTTAACAACCATATCATTTGCAAACAGAATCAGTTTCATTTGTTAGATTTTTACAGAAGTACACTAAATTGCAAAAATCATATTTTACAATATATACATATATTGCAAAGAAATAATACATTTTTAATGTTACATTTTATAATATTTTTGAAAATAAATTATTATATAATTCAATATATTAAATTTAATTATTCATAGACATTGCAAAAACTACTTCAATTACATTTTCATAGTGATAAGATACCTAACACCAAAGACAATTACATACTTTTTTGTAATTAAAGATGTAAGTTGTAAAAGTTTCAAATTTATTGTTTTTCAGTATAAAAAAGGTAAGGCAAAAATATGGCAGTCGATAACAATAGAGTCATTATTTTTGATACAACTCTTCGTGATGGCGAACAGGCACTACAGCAGTCACTTTCAACAAAACAAAAATTACAAATTGCTCTTTGTCTTGAGCAGTTAGGTGTTGATGTTATTGAGGCAGGTTTTCCTATTTCATCACCTGGTGATTTACAGTCTGTAAGAGAAATCGCTCTAGCTTTAAAGACCTCAACCGCTTGTGGTCTATCAAGAGCTCTAGATAAAGATATCGATGCTTGCTATGAAGCCTTTAAAGGTATTGATCACTACAGAATTCATACTTTTATAGCCACCTCAGATATTCACGTTCACGATAAGTTAAAGAAAAACTTTGACGACATCGTGGAGATGGCTGTTCATGCTGTAAAGAGAGCAAGAAACTACACTGATGATGTTGAGTTCTCATGTGAAGATGCTGGTCGTACTCCTATCGATCATCTATGTAAAATGGTTGAAAATGCAATTAAAGCAGGTGCAACCACAGTTAACATTCCTGATACAGTAGGTTATACCCTGCCTTATGAGTTCGGTGGCATCATCAAGACTCTTTACAACAAAGTTCCAAATATCGACAAGGCTGTAATCTCAGTTCACTGCCACAATGATCTTGGTATGGCAACAGCAAACTCTCTTACAGCTGTAATGGAAGGCGCCCGCCAGATCGAATGCACAGTAAACGGACTAGGTGAAAGAGCTGGCAACACTTCCCTTGAGGAAGTTGTAATGGCAATGAAACTGCGTAAGGAATACATGAAAGGTGTTTACACCAACATCGTCACCGAGAACATTGCAAGAGCAAGTCAGGTGGTATCAGGTATTACCAATGAACCAGTTCCTAGCCACAAGGCTATTGTTGGTTCAAATGCTTTTGCTCACAGTTCAGGCATTCACCAGGATGGTGTATTAAAGAACAAGAGCACTTACGAAATCTTAACTCCTCAGAGCGTTGGTTTCAAAGAAAACAACATGCATATGACCGCTCGTTCCGGTCGTCATATGATCAAGGCTGTTCTAGAAAAATTAGGTTATCGTGAAGGTTCTTATGATCTTGATGATATCTATGCAAGATTCTTAAAGTTAGCTGACAGAAAAGGTCAAGTCTTTGATTATGATCTAGAGGCTCTGCTGTTCTTATCTCATGAACAAGAAGAGGATTCACAGTTTGAGTTAGACAGCTTAAATGTAATGTCAGGTGGCAAAAACATTATTCCTACAGCTTCAGTTCGCCTGAAGATTGGTAAGAGAACTAGAACAGAATCAGGTACAGGTAACGGTCCTGTTGATGCAGTGTTTAACTGTATTTCACGCCTAACCGGTATCAAGCTAAAGCTTGACAACTTTGTAATTTCAGCAAAAGGTTCAGGTATGAACGCCCAAGGTCAGGTTGATGTTGACGTTATTTACAACAATAGACATTATCACGGTAAAGGCTTATCAACTGATGTTATCGAAGCTTCTGCCCTGTCACTGATTTCAGCATGTAACAGTATTTATAGAGCACAACTTATTGAAGAAGAAAAGCACGAAAAGGAGAATGCTTAAAAATGTCTAAGAATTATAAAATTGCAGTACTAGCAGGTGATGGTATCGGTCCTGAGGTAATGAATGAGGCTTTAAAGGTTTTAGAAGCTGTTCAGAAAAAGTTTAACTTTACCTTAGAGTACAAAAAAGAGTTAGTTGGCGGTTGCGCTATCGATGCTTGCGGTACGCCACTACCTGAGCAGACCATGGATGCTTGTAAGTGGGCTGATGCAATTTTATTCGGATCTGTAGGTGGTCCTAAATGGAATCACTTACCTACAGCAAAGCGTCCTGAAGCTGGTGCTCTTCTACCATTACGTAAGCAGTTTGGCCTGTTCTGTAACTTCCGTCCAGCAAAGATTTACCAGGGTTTAGGATCACTGTCTCCATTACGTGCTGATATTGCAATGCGCGGTTTTGATATGCTGTGCGTTCGTGAGCTTACTGGTGGTATCTACTTTGGTCAGCCTAAAGGCAGAGAAGGTACAGGTCCACAGGAAAAAGCTTTCGATACTGAGATCTACCACCGTTTTGAAATTGAAAGAATCGCTAAGATTGCTTTTGAAGCAGCTATGTTACGTAATAAGAAAGTAACCTCTGTTGATAAGTCAAACGTATTACAGAGTTCGGTTCTATGGCGTGAAGTTGTAACAGAGATGGCTAAGAACTACCCTGAGGTTGAACTTGAGCACATCTATGTTGATAACGCTACTATGCAGTTAGTTAAGAACCCTGCTCAGTTTGACGTAATGCTATGTTCAAACATGTTCGGTGATATCTTATCAGACGAGTGCGCAATGATCACTGGTTCTATGGGCATGTTACCATCAGCTTCATTAGGTGAGGGCGGTTTCGGTCTATATGAGCCGGCAGGTGGTTCTGCTCCTGATATTGCAGGTAAGAACATTGCTAACCCTATTGCTCAAATCCTGTCAGCAGCTCTAATGCTTCGCTACTCTCTAAAAGAGTACGATGCAGCTAAATGCATTGAAGATGCTGTAGCTAAAGTACTAAAAGAAGGCTATCTGACTGGAGATCTAATGGAATCAGGTGCTTCACCTCGCCCTGCTCTATCTACATCAGAGATGGGTGACAAGATTGCCTCAGAGATCAATGGCTAAAAATAAATAAATTAGAACACATAGGTTTTAAAAATGGGTAAAACACTTTATCAGAAAGTTTATGACAGTCATATTGTTTTCCAGCAGGAAGGCGAGCTGCCAACTCTGTATATTGATAGACAATTAGTCCATGAGGTAACCTCACCTCAGGCTTTTGCTGGTATTGAACAGGCAGGTCGTAAGCTACACCGTCCTGATTTGCACCTGGCAACTATGGATCATGACATTTCAACAAGATCACAGACCATTGAAGCCTGCTCACCAATGGCTCAAGAGCAGATCAAAGCTTTAATGTCTAATACCAAGAAATTTGGTGTTAAGTTCTTTGGTTTTGGTGAAGAAAACCAAGGTGTTGTTCATATCATTGGACCACAGACCGGTTTTACACTGCCAGGCACTACCTTAGTATGCGGTGACTCACACACAGCAACTCATGGAGCTTTTGGTGCTCTAGCTTTTGGTATCGGTACTTCTGAAGTTGAACACGTAATGGCAACTCAAACTCTAAAGCAGGGTCGTCTAAAGACCATGAAGATTGAGTGTACTGGTCGTCTGAAAAAAGGTTGCTACGCTAAAGACTTAATTCTGGCAATCATTGCTAAATTAACTACAGCAGGTGGTACTGGTTATGCTGTTGAATTCTGTGGTGAAGCAGTACGCGCTCTGTCAATGGAAGGCAGAATGACCTTGTCTAACATGGCTATCGAGTTTGGCGCAAAAGCAGGCATGATTGCCCCTGATGAGACTACCTTTGAATATCTAAAAGGTAGACTATATACACCTAAAGGTAAAGATTTTGATGAAGCTGTAGAGTACTGGAAGACCTTAAAGTCTGACGATGATGCTGTATTTGATAAGACTGTTACTATCGATGCTTCAGCTTTAGAGCCTTATGTTACCTGGGGTACTAACCCAGGTCAGGGAGCTCCTGTGACAGCAACAGTACCATCACCTGATAATTACAGCGATCCTATCGTGTCTAAATCATGCAAGGATGCTCTTGAGTACATCGACTTAAAACCAGGTCAGAAGCTAATTGGTACTCCTGTTGATTATGTATTCATCGGTTCTTGCACTAACGGCAGAATTGAGGACTTTAGAGAAGCAGCTAAAGTTCTCAAGGGTCACAAGATTGCATCTAACATTCAGTTAGCTATTGCAGTTCCTGGTTCTGGCTGGGTTAAAAAGCAGGCTGAAAAGGAAGGATTGGATAAGATCTTTATCGATGCAGGTTTTGAGTGGAGACAGCCAGGCTGCTCAATGTGTCTTGCTATGAACGACGACAAGGCTCCAGCTGGCATTAGAGTTGCTTCAACCTCAAACCGTAACTTTGTAGGTCGTCAAGGTAAAGGCTCAAGAACTCATCTAATGAGCCCAGCTACTGCTGCAGCATGTGCAATCAAAGGCACTATCGCTGATGTAAGAGAATTTATCTAAGGGGATTATAAATGCAGAAATTTACCGTACACAAGGGTGTTGCAGTACCTCTTGATTCAGCAAATATTGATACAGATCAGATCATTCCAAAGCAGTTCTTATTAGCAGTAGATAGAAATGGTTTTGGTGCTCACCTGTTTCATGACTGGAGATATTTAGATGATGCTGAAACAAAACCAAATCCTGAGTTTAACTTAAATAAACCAGAGTACAAAGGTGCTACTATTCTAGTTGCTCGTGACAACTTCGGTAACGGCTCATCTAGAGAGCACGCTCCTTGGGCTTTAATGGGTTATGGTTTTAGAGCAGTTATCGCTCCTTCATTTGCAGATATCTTTTACAACAACTCTTTAGGTAATGGTCTGTTACCTTTAAAGCTGTCAGCACAAGATGTTGATAAGATCTTTAAAGTACTAGAGGCAAAGCCTGGTACTAAAATTACTATCGATCTTGAAAAGATGACTGTAGATTGCGATAACCTACACTTTACTTTCACTTTAGATCCTTTCAGACGCCACTGCCTGTTAGAAGGCTTAGATGCTATTTCTTTGACCTTACAGCATGAAGATGAGATTAAAGAATATGAGAGCAAAGTTCCGGCTTGGAGAGCTCACGGTACCGTTTAAATCTTTCGAGTAGTAGAGATTTAAGTAAAAGGTCCTGCTTTTTTGTAGGACCTTTTTATTTTGAAGTGATTATACTGACTATTTGACCTGCTCTGCTTTATAAGCTTCTTCTAGAGCATAAGTTAACTGATCTGCACAGGAAGTATTCTTGTTCTTGCAGAGATTTCCTCTTAAAATAGGAATGATTTCATCAATATCATGATCTTTCACAAGCTTACCGATAGCTTTTAAATTACCATTACAGCCTCCTTCAAAAGCAACTGATTTAATCTTTTTGCCATCTAGCTCTACAAAGATCTTTTTACTGCATGTGCCTTGAGTTGTAAATTCAAACATTTTGCTCCTTTTCTTACTTAGTCCAGTGATGAAATAATAGTTTCTTTTGCTAATCTTGACTTAGGTCTTAGAGCATTAGAGTCATCTTTTCTGTAGCCTAAAGTTACAATGCCAACAGACTGTAAATTCGTATCTTTTAATCGAAGAATTTCATCAGCTTTAGCAAAGTCCATACCTTCTATTGGTGTTGAGTCAATCCCCATTGAAGCAGCTCCATATAAGAAAGCTGCCATTACAAGGTAAACCTGTTTTGCAGTCCACTGTGAAAAATCACCTAACTTCTCGTGCATCTGACCAAATTCCATACGGTGTGAGCCGATAGCCTCTTTTAGTTTAGGATCTCCAAAACGACCGTCTTTGTCCTCTTGTTCAGTAAGTGCATCGTATTCATCTTTAGTCATCTTGGTTTTTGAACACAAAACGATAAAGTGAGAACAATCTCTTATTCTTGGGATATTAAAATCAGGAATTGCGGGTAAAATAAGATCTTTTGCTTTCTGTGTAGAACCTACATAAAAATGCCATGGTTGAATATTTACTGCTGATGGAGTAAGTCTTGCAATCTCAAGTAAGGTATCAATGTCTTTTTGTGAGATTTTTTTATCCTGATCGTAATGCTTAGTAGTGTAACGTTTTTTTGATATTTCTAAAAAGCTTTGCATGGATGTGATCCTCTTTTCAACCTGTCATTAAAACTACTTCATCATAACATCTAACGCTTAAGTTTTAGCTATGCTTTAACCTTATTATTCTCAAATTGTCACGATTTTAATAATAGATGGGATGGATAAATCAGTCAATTTGGAACAAAAAAACACAAACTAATTGAAAACTGAATACTATCATCATCAATGTTGCAAAATTTCGTCATTTTAAATCTTATTAAAATTCAAAATGTTAAATAGATCCATATTCACAAAAATTTGCGCTATATCACTATTTTGTAAACGTTTTCATTTATCTTATTTTCTTTACCATATAATTAGCATAGTAAAGAAATTATCAATAAGAAAATGGAAATTCACCATGAATGAAAGCTATTCTTTAAATCCAAATTTAGAAACCATCTCTAACGCTAATGGCATGAGCGTTACCATTATGGACTGGGGTGCAACCATCATTTCTATGAAGGTTCCTGTAAAGAGCGAAGAACCACGTGAAGTTTTACTCGGTGTAAAAGATCCTGCTGATTGGTATAAACAGTCATGCTTCTTTAATGCAACCATTGGTCGTTTCGCTAACCGTGTAGCAAACTCTGAGTTTGAAATCGATGGCAAAAAATATAAGTTAAATTCTGGCGCACAGCACTGTCTTCACGGAGGCGTAGAAGGTTTTGATAAGCGCCGTTTCAAACTTTTAGATAAGAGTGCTAATTCTCTTACCTACACCATTCATTCTCCTGATGGCGACATGGGATTCCCTGGTAACTTCGATTTAACCGTTGTCTTTACCGTAACTGATGACAATGAACTTGTTATGCAGTACACAGGAAAATGCGACCAGAAGTGCTATGCATGTATCACCAACCATGCCTACTTCAACTTAAACGGTCACAACAGCTCAATTCTAAATCACACCATTAAGATGGATTCAACTGAGTTCTTACCTTTAGACGACACCTCAATTCCTACAGGTGAAGTTCGTAAGGTTGCAGGTGGTGCTTTTGACTTTACAAAAGAGAAGACCATCGGTCAGGACTTTAGAAAAGATGACCAGATGAAAGCAAGTTTAGGTTATGATCACCCATTTTTAATCGCTGGGGATTTGACAAAACCATTTATTAAGGTGACATCTGACGACAAGAAATTGTCTTTAGAAGTATCTTCAGATTACCCTGCATTCCAGTTATATACTGCTAATTATGTAAATCATGGTGATAATCACATCACTGCCCGTGATGATGGAAAGGATTATAAAGATCAGAGTGCTGTTTGTATTGAGCCTGAGTTCTACCCAGATTGTCCTCACTTACCACAGTTTGCTGATGTAAATCCAATGGTAACTCCTGAGAAACCATTGCAGAAGACAATTATCTACAAGTTTTCGAACTAAAAATTTAAGCTAATCGTTCATATGTCACGCCTGACTCTGTCAGGCGTTTTTTTTGTGCAAATTTGAGCATAATCGATACATCTGTTTTATAAATTCTCTCCTGTGCTATAGTCCCCTGTGCTTAACTCATATTCAAATAATCAAGTGATCACTATTTAAAATGACTATAGATATCTACGTTTATCTTATTGTTTGCCCATTTGTATTTTTATCTGGATTTGTAGATGCAATAGCAGGCGGAGGAGGACTCATTTCACTTCCAGCCTATTTTATTTCTGGTCTTCCAACTCATTTTGCTCTTGGTACTAATAAATTAAGTGCAATGCTAGGAACATCAATTACCACCTACAAATATGCAAAACTAGGCTACATTAACTTAAAAATGGCTGTAATTGGCGTTATTTTTGCTTTTGTAGGATCGTCAATTGGAGCAAAGCTAGCACTGTTAGTTCCTGACAGAGAGTTTAAAATTGCCCTTCTATTCATATTGCCTCTTACAGCGTATTACCTCTTAAAAAACAGAAATTTTGGACAGGGATCTGAGAAGAAACTAAGTGAAGTTCTTGTCATTGCGCTGTGCTCATTAGTATCATTATTTGTAGGAATATATGACGGTATATATGGACCAGGAACAGGAACTTTCCTCTTAATAGGTTTTTGTACCTTTGCCAACTTTACTTTAAAAAATGCTAATGGCTTAGCAAAAGCAGTAAATCTCACTACTAATTTTGCAGCTTTTACTGTTTTCTGTATCAACGATACTGTAGTTTTTACCTTAGGGCTTACAGCGGGTATTTTTAGTATTGCTGGTAACTACGTTGGAGCTAAATTCTTTGAAAAGAAAGGAGCTATCGGAACTAAACCTATTATGCTCTTTGTGATTGCAATCTTTATTATAAAGATCTGCTATGACCTATTTAGTGCTTAGTCATAAAACGTAAATCAAAACGCTTTAAACAACAGTATTCAGAAAAGACGTAGGCATTATGGTGAGTTACGCAATGAAATAATTTAGAATTTTTATATTTTTGAATAATGTGGTGACGAGGAACAGTCGCTGCATTATTTAGAAAATTGAATTAAAATTTCATTATAGATAAAGGTAAAGTAGGTAATTACTTTCCCACTTCACGAGTAATTCTGATTTACCATACAGGTTGAGCTCATAACAGAAAAACTAGAGTCACTAAAATAATTAAAGTTTTCATGGTAGATCCTTAATTTTATTTTGAACCACGCACTCCTATATTGCATCATTATTTTGTCTGTTCTCTAAAATAATTACTGGTTTTTAGTATTTTTAGAAGTTTGCAAAAAAAAAACTACAGATAAAATTTACACAAACTACAGTTTTTGAATACTTGCAGCACCGTTCTGCTTAAATGAATTTTACTGATATTGGAATAAATTAAAATTTGCAACCGTTGATGCTGCTATAAATTAATCAATTAGATTGCAAAAAATATGATTTTGAAAGATATGATGCAATGAAAAGATCTGGTGCCGGAGGTGGGAATCGAACCCACACGCTTTTAAGGGCGGCGGATTTTGAATCCGCTGCGTCTACCAATTCCGCCACTTCGGCACAGAATGGCACCATTATATAGATTGAAGGTTACTTTGTCAAAGCTCAATTTTTATGATTTTCGGTTTAACAGATATACAGCAAAGCCTGCAAAGATGACTGTTGCAAATGAGGCTCCTACAATTGGAGGAACACCATATACAATGGAGAATGGTGCTACAATCTGATTTAGAACGTAATAACCAAAGCCTAATGAAATACCAGATAAAATTCTAGCGCCCATATTCATTGAACGTAATGGTCCGAAAATGGTTGATAAAGCCAAAAGTAACATTACCAACATCACCATTGGAGACATAAACTTGTTGTATAAAGCTAGACGGTAGCGAGATGAATCCACGCCATTGTGCTCAATGTAATTGATGTAATCATAAAGCTGAAATACAGACAAGTTCTCAGAGACTTCACTTAATACTTCAATTCTCTTTAAGTTAATACCAATCTGCCATACCTGCTTTGCAATATTCTCGTGAACAGTTCCTGCATCAGTAAGGGTTACTTTATTAACGTCATACATTACCCACTGGTCATTCTCATATTTGCCAATACGAGCATGACTATATGACTTTAACTTGTTATCATCGACTTCATAACGGACGACGCCCATTAACATATTGCCGTTGACAATACCTAGAATACCGATGTAATTATTGCCCTCTTTAATCCAAGTACCATTTGTGGTCAAAGAGACACCTACGTTCATAGATGCCTTATCAAAATTCTCTTCAGCAATTTTCTCAAGTCTAGGAGTTACAAATTCACCTATGCATAAGATCACAATGATTAAAGGAATGATGCTTTTTACGCAGGATACACCGATATTCAACTTAGACAGACCAATTGATTGCAGGATAATGATCTCAGAATTTCTTGCCATCAATCCAAGACCTACTACACCGCCAATCAGAATTGATACAGGGAAGAAAGTTACACAGATACCAGGTATCTTATACATTACATACTTTACAACGAATAAGAAATCAATGGAGCCACGACCTATGTAACGTAATGCATCAATAAAAGTGATAAGTCCTGCAAACAGGGTCATACATACCGCTACTAGCAGCACTGCCATAATGATATTTTTGCCTACATATCTATCAAGAATTCCGTACATAGATTTTTATACTCCATTCAATTAGCAGTATTTTAACATACGAAGTCCTAAAACACTTAGTTCATAAAGTAATAGAACATATTCTGAACAAATGCACTTAAACGTAAAATTTTGCTTTATCAAAAGTTAGGCAATAAATTTAATTCTTGAGCTAATTTTTTTGATAAAAAAGGCGATTAAATCTTTATTTTATGTTGCATCTATTGATAACATAGTGACTGTAAGCTCATCAATTTATGCATGTAGCTTATTTTAATTAATGTAATATATATCGTGTATTATTATTTCATGATAAAAAATTTTTTCGAATAAGTGTAAAATCTAGATATTAGCGTTTAGCTTTGAATTTTTTCAGAACACATCGATTACTAATCGAAAGTTCAATAAAGGCTTTATAACAATTAAAAATAAAAAAGATAAAGCCCTTAAAGTTGTATGCAAATTATGAAAACAAATTATCCAATACCTGTTAGAGAGAGAACAATTAACTTTCCTTTTGAATACTATCATTATGATAAAACTAATGAGTTCTTCGTTGTGCCTTTTCATTACCACGAAGATCAGCAGTTATTCAGAGTGATAAAAGGAAGTGTTACCATTTCAGCAAATTCTCATCTCATTACATTAAACGAAGGTGACTGTAGTGTTATAGATGCTTATGCAGTTCATGCTTGCCAGCCTTGCTCTGAGGATACTGAGTATGAATCCATTACCTTTAATCTAAGAGATATTTATGATCTCTCAATGCCTCACTACTCAATCATCAAGATGGTGGTGACTCATCAGCTAGTAGTACAGACCTTTTTCACTCAAGATAGCGATAAAGTCATCACTGATGTAATTGAAGACATCTTCAGACACGTTCATGATGACGATTTGTGCACAAGTATTAGGCTGATCGGTAAGCTCACTAACTTGTTTACACTTATTGTTGAAAGAAACAATTACATTCTCTATGACAACGAAGTTGCAGGTCGTTTCTACAAACACTTTACCAAGGCAAATAATGTCTTTAGATATATCTTTGATAACTACACAAAGGATATCACCCTTGAGGATATGTCAAAGTCTGTAGATTTATCAGAAAAGTATTTCTGTAAATTCTTTAAAGAGCTTACAAGTTACAGACCAATGGAATATCTAAACAAGTTCAGAACCGAGGTAGCTGCTATCGAACTTACCACTACCTTAGACAGCATCAATGAAGTGGCCAAAAGATGTGGATTTAAAGATCCTTGCTACTTTACAAAGCTTTTTAAGAGATTTGTTGGTGTTTCACCTAGAGAGTACAGAGAAAATCATCCTAATCGCTTAACTTACGCATATAACAACAATTAAGACTTTTGCCTATATTTTCAACTAAAAATGCAGCTTTAAGCTGCATTTTTTTGTCATATTGAGAAAAGGTAAATTCTGACAAGCTGTAGTTTTTAGCTACTTGCCTTTTGAGACTTTTTTGACTTCTTAACCTTTTTCTTAAGATCAATATTCAAAGGAATTGCTACAAAGATAAGATAAATAAGCGGTACGATGTACATACCTGGATATAAAGGCAATTTTTCAGAATTTAGAAGATTTCGAATTGAAAGCAATACTAAGTAATAACTTACAAACATTAAGATTGCAGGTCCTAATCTTGCAAACTTACCCTGTCGAGGGTTGATCATAGAAAGAGGAATTGCAAGAATTGCAAAGATAAAACAACCTAAAACAGGAGCGATACGCCACTGTAATTCTACCTTTGATTTTACTTTATTTGAGGCAATCAAGTCTGTTGTAGAAATACCTTGTAGCACATCATCTTTTAAATTGTTAGATCTATCAGCAGGAGCAGGAACAGCTAAGGTTTCATAGCTTGTCTTTTTCAAAGAACCATCTTTACCACTGGTCTGATAGAGATTACCTTCACCTAAGGTGAGCCATCTTACACCGTTTTCATCAGTGCGGATATAACCTGATTTAGCAATATTAAATACAGCTTCTTTATTTTTAATCATCACTGTATTTAGATTCTTAATTACCACAACCTGCTCTAATGACTTATCTTTCTTCTCACCACCGTTTACAGTCTGAATATAGATAGTATAGTCACCAAAATCAGAAAACTTTCCGCTTTCAATTGGCATATAGCTTGGGTTGTTCTGAGTGTTGTTACTCAATACTTTTTGTTCATAGGTAGCTTTTGGCATCAGATACAAGCAATTTACAGCAGTAAATGTAGCGGTGATTGAGGCAAGGAGCAAGCCTATCTTCATAAAAGTTACACCAGAAACACCAATTGATTTCATAACCACCATTTCTGAGTCTGAAGACATTCTCGATAAAGAAACAATAATACCTACATACAAAGTCATTGGCAGTAAGATAAAACCTACTGACGGCATTGAATACAACACTAGTTCTGACAAAATATTTACAGGAACAAAGCCAGATGATGCTTGTCCTAAAAGCTTAATCACGGTCTGACACAAAAATACTGTAAAAAGTACGGCAAAGCATACTACCTGAACTTTTAGGATGTCTTTGAAAATGTATCTGGTTAAAATCAAAACTATACACCTTTATTTACTATTCTTTTTAACAAGCACCACTTAACCTTATCAATCAAAATGACTTGTTTTAGTTAGCCTTTGTCTTTAAAGCCTCAATCCAAGCTTTAATTAAAGCAATCGGAGCTCTGCTTGGGATCAAATTTCCATCAGCACGAATAAACTTAAGATCGTTAAAAGCTTCAAATAAGTGTGTTGCGGGCAATCTGCACAATGCAGATAAATCAACTCCTGCTAAAAGGACCAATTCTGAAGGCTTACATCTAGCCTTATATTTTAGCAGTTCTGTAACTAACTTTTGCAAGATATGAGCACACTCGAAAGAGGAAAGTGAATTTAGTAATTCTAATAGCTCATTTTCTTTGATATTTGCAAGATTTCTATCACAGCAAGAAATTACAGCTTCTAGTTTTTGCACCAACTCTTTAGCTACTTTATCTTGTTGTGCATAATAAATCTGTAGAGCGCCAGTGGGTGAACCGTCTGCAAGAGCAAGAGCAATCTTTGCTCTTTGTTCATCAAAATCGTCAACTACTCTTTGCTTTAGATATACTAAAGAGTCTTCAAGTTTTACAGATGGGATCTGAATTTTTATAGCTCGTGACAACAAAGTTGGAGGCAAATCCTCAAATGCTTTGGTAAGCAAAATGATCATGGTGTCATAAGGAGGCTCTTCAAAAGTTTTTAAAAGAGCATTTGAAGCTGATTCAAGCATGGTATGTGCATTTGAAATTACTGCAACTTTGCCATGAGAAAAAACAGAACCTTCTGCTACCCATTCGTTAAGCTTACGAATACCATCTACTCTTACACTTCTTGAGATATTGTTTTTAGCTCCGCTTGTAGAGAGGTATTCTTCAGGTGAAAAGGCACCTTCCATATTTACTATAAGATCACGGAAGGAGTGAGATAAGTCCTCTCCCTTATCGCTTTCATCTGTAGTCGAACTTAAAAGTGAAATAAAATCAGGATGAGAACCTGTTTCCAGTTCATTAAACATTAAACAGGACTTGCAACTATTGCAGTAATGATCCTCACGTCGATTATGACACAGATAGAGCTTAGCGCATTCAATAGCTAATCTTGCACTTCCTAAATTAGGATTGCCAGCAATGATAAGAGAATGAGGAACTCTTCCCTGTAAAAGTGATTTTGAAAATATTGAAAAAGAGGATCTTAACCAGTTCTCAAGCATTTAATTTATCCAAACAAGCGATTACATCATGGCTTACAGCTGAGATCTCCTTATGACCATCAACTACACTGACAAAGTCTTGATGAGTTTTTGCATATTCAAGATATGTATTACGAACGCGCTCAAAGAAATCAATTTGTGATAACTCAAAACGGTCTAGCTCACCTCTGTTTCTTGCTCTTTGCATGCCAATCTTAGGATCAACATCAATGATGATAGTTAAATCTGGTCTAAAGTTTCCTAAAACGACTTTTCTAATAGCATTGATATCATCCATATTCATGCCTCTGCCACCGCCCTGATAGGCAACTGAAGACAAGTCATGGCGATCACAGATAACATCTGTGCCAGCGGATAATAAAGGCTTAATTACTGTTTCTACTAGTTGAGCGCGAGCTGCATACATCAAAAGAAGCTCTGTCTTATCGCACATATTGTCATCTTTTCTAGGAGTTTTTAATAAAGTTCTAATTTCCTCAGCAATAGGGGTACCACCAGGCTCTCTTAAACATACTACCTTGTGACCTTTTGCTTCCATATGCGCTTTAATAACAGCAATTTGTGTTGATTTTCCAGAACCTTCAGTTCCTTCTAATGTGATAAATAAGCCTTTTTTCATCGTTCTTTTCTAAATATATTGTAAATTCAAAATAAAAATTCTTTAACCAAAGTAGGCGTATCTTACATTAAAGTTAAGATTATGGTGATTGCTTAATCGACTTTAATTAAGATCTCATTCTTTTTTGATTCCACCTTTACTGGTGTTTCTTTTTTGAATGCATCTTTTTGAATTTGCCTAATTTTTGCAATTCTGTCAGTTTCATTATTGTTAGTTTTTGAAGACACCACACTCTTATTTTGTTTTAAAGACTTTTCTTTTATGCTCACTTGAGTGCTGTTATCTCCCTTTACAGTTGCATTGTTAGATGGGTCATCAGACTTTTGCTCTTCAGCTTTAGTTACTTTATCGTTAGCTTTATCTTCTTTTGCCTTTACTTCTTTGTTTTCTTTACTGTTTTGAGAATTTTGCCCCTTTGCTTTATTCTCTTTATTAGCATTATTCTCTTTCTTGTCAGAAGTCTCTTTTACAGTTTGAGTTTTAGAGTTATTGTTGGTTGCATTCTTATCATTAGTTTTACTCTTTTCAACTGCAGTCTTGTTGTCTTTCTTTTCGGTAGATTTACTATCAGCAGTTTTACCATCAGATTTAAATACATTTTTATTGTTATCAGACTTGCTATCATCACTCTTTGTCTTACTTGCAACTTTTGCCTTATCGCTTGAGTTTTTGTTCCTGTCCTGACTTACACCAGTGTTATTGTTCTGAGCTTCATTCTCAGCTTCAATTAACTCATCCTGACTAGAATCAGCAATTTGCTGCTGTTTTGAATATTCAGCAACTTTCTTTCTGTAAGACACAACTGCCCTGTTATGTTCATCTAAGGTGCTGCTAAAAGAATGACCTTCTTTTGGAGATACTCCTTTAGCTACAAAGTACAAAGATTTTGAATTTTCAGGATGCAAAGCTGCAAGAATTGATTTTTCCTGGGGCATACAAATTGGGGTTGGAGGCAGACCAGATCTTGTATAGGTGTTATAAGGTGTGTCAGTTTTTAAATGCTTTTTGGTAAGCTTACCCGTAAAGTTACGGCTTACACCATACATCACTGCAGGATCTGTTTGCAGACGCATCTGCTTTTGTAGTCTGTTTTTAAAAACAGATGAAACTTTACTGCGCTCTTCATCTAAAAAAGTTTCCCTTTCAATGAGAGAAGCAAGGATCAAAGCCTCATAGGGAGTCGTAATAAAATCATTAGGTTCTCTGTTTTCCCATTCTTTTTTAAGGAGCTTAACCTGATTTATCATGCCTCGTTTGAAGAGGTTATACAAAGGAGATTTTTCATACATAGGATATGTAGCAGGAGCTACAAGGCCTTCGAAATTATCCTTTGGACCGCCTATAAATTCTAAAAGCTCGGGTTGCTCTGAAAAAACATCTTCCATGAACTTTTTATGATCTTTTATAAGTGAATAAAACTTCTTGTCATCAACCTTGCGTTTACTGATGTTATTTAAGATCTTTGATAAATTTGCACCTTCTACTACAGTAAAAGTAGGATAGATTTTCTCTACTACATTTCCTGCGACCATATCTTTTAAGATATCTAAAAGACTCTTTTTGCCATCCACTAAGTACTGTCCTTTCTGAACAGCAGAATACTCTTTATGGAAACGCAAATACATATGATCGATTTGCTTTTCAATAGGATTAGTTACAAACGCATTCACAACGGTTGATGCGTTATCTCCTGTTTTTAAGGAATAAAGCTGTTCTTTATAGATAGCAGGAGACTTTTGAAATGAGTTTATTGACAGGTAAACGACAACACAAAATCCACCTATTGTCACTACTATTAAAGCTAGACAAATTAACAATAGACGACGATACCGCATGAGAACATTACTGTTCTTCTTATTTGAATTTAACTGACTCATAGATAATGATTATAGATGATAATTTTGACTTTAGTTATCCAAAAATCAAAATTATCACAGAAAGGATTTTCACTAGTAAATGCAAAATCTGACAACAGACTATTTTAGATTACAGACAGCTTATCTAAAATGACTTGTCTACAGTTCATCTTCACTGTTCTTGTAGTACTTATCATGGTTAGTATCAAGAACTTCATTAGCTCTGTGAAGTAAAACTTTAAGATCACGACCATCTTCAATAGAATTTGAGTAGCCTAAGATAACAGTCTGTTTTACTGCATAGTTATTTGCATAAACAGTTGTGCCCATCTCAGACTTGATGTCAGAGCAGATCTTCTCAACATCCACTGCACTCTTAATATTGTCTAAGAAGATAAAGAATTCAGCACCTAAACGGCAGATCTGGTCGTTATATCCGATTACAGAATGAAGTCTCTTGGTGATTTCAATCAAAATCTCATCACCCGTCTTATATCCAAAGATATTATTAACTTGTTTAAAGTGAACTAACTCAACAATGACAATTCCAAACTCTTTATCTTTATCTGATAAATGTTTGTTTACTACTTGTGTAAAGACATCATGATTGATAGTTCCTGTAAGCACATCGTAGGTTCTGACAGAGGCCATTGAGAATGCTGTCTTTACAAAGAACATCACTACCACTAATGTGATGATATATAAAGAGAACATCACAGCATAGAACAACTGGAAGTATCTGCTTGCAAGATTTCCTTCTTTTACCTTTAAAGCAAGATCCCAACGCTGCTTACCAAAGAATAAAGATTTCTGTCTAGTGTTAACACTCTTACGTTTAAAGAGTTTATTGTCGCCCCAGATAAAATCACTGGTGCCTTTAAATATTGATGATCTGATGCCATAGACGAACAGCTCATCTTCAACGTTTAAACGTACACACTCTAAGAATTTATAGAAATCAGCACACAATCCAACATAGCCCCAGTACTTACCATTTACGTACACAGCCTGACGGTTATATACCAGCACTTGATGATTCCTAGGAGAGATGAGAGGTCCTTGCACCACCACATCACCAGGGTTATTTTTAGCTAACTTTAGGTAGTACTCTGAATTTGGATCATTAAAAAACGCAATGTCAGGAGAATTTGTCTTACTTATAGGATAAGTAACTGAAATCATGTCTTCAGGTGCGATGACATATGCATATACGAAATCGGTATTTTTTCTATTAAAGAAAGAGGCCAAATCACGAGGCATTAAAACAGTCTGTACGAAGTCTTCCATCTGCTTTAAAGAATCGTTTGGATGTGCCTCAATGTAAGCTGCTAGCTTATTGGTGTGCTGAAAAATAATATCATAGTCCTTTACCATCTCGTTTGAAAGGTTAATCATTCTCTCAACACCAATGGCATGATTCTTCTCATCTACAACTTTTACAAAAGTTCCACTCAAATATAAAGTTGCAAGCAAAAAGACTAAACTTGTGAGCACGAACGCTCCCAAGAAAACGAGTTTTTTATAGTATTTAGCTAAGATTATTTCCATTGACTACTTATTATTCACACACTTAAATTAGTGCTAATTGTAACCTAATCATTAGTTTTATCGAATGTAGCATGCAATTTTTGTAGGTCATAGCTCAAATTTTCAATTTTGTATGGTCTAATTGCCATTTTTAGTTGAATTTACTTGTATTTACCCCTTTCTCCTTTCTTTTGTGCATAATGGTACAAGTAAATATCTATTACCCTCTACTTATAGATGAGAGAAAGCGCAAAAAGTGTTAAAATAATCAAAATTTTTTGCACTTATAAAAAAAGATTTCAAGGCATTTTTACTATGGATATGGAAAAGACCTATACCCCTGAAAATTTTGAAAGCTCTACTTACCAGAAATGGGAAAAAGAAGGCTTTTTTAAACCAAGTTATGACGAATCAAAAGATTCTTACTCAATTGCATTACCTCCTCCTAATGTAACCGGTTCATTACACATGGGGCACGCTTTCCAGCAGACCATCATGGATACCTTAATCAGATACCACAGGATGAAAGGTGATAACACCTTATGGCAGTGTGGTACCGACCATGCTGGTATCGCAACTCAGATGGTAGTTGAGAGAAAGTTAGCTAAAGAAGAAAATCTAACCAGACACGATTTAGGTCGTGAAAAGTTCATTGAAAGAATTTGGAAATGGAAAGAGCAGTCAGGTGGTACCATCACCCGTCAGATGAGACGATTAGGAGCTTCTGTAGATTGGACTCGTGAAAGATTCACCATGGACGAAGGTCTTTCAAAAGCTGTTTTAGAAGTATTCGTAAGATTATACGACGAGGACCTGATTTATCGCGGTAAGAGACTAGTTAACTGGGATCCTAAACTGCGTACTGCTATTTCAGATCTTGAAGTTGAAAACAAAGACGTCAAAGGCTTCATGTGGTACATCAAGTACAAGTTAGCTGACGGTGTTAAGACTTCAGATGGTAAAGATTACGTTTTAATCGCAACGACAAGACCTGAAACCTTATTGGGTGATAGCGCTGTTGCTGTTAACCCTTCAGATGAAAGATTTAAATCAATTGTAGGTAAGTTCTTAGAGTTACCTTTAGTTGGTAGAAAGATCCCTGTTGTAGCTGATATCCATGCTGATATGACCACAGGTACTGGTTGCGTAAAGATCACTCCTGCTCATGACTTCAACGACTATGCTGTAGGAAAGAGACAGAAACTTCCTATGTTAAACATTCTAACTGAGGATGCTCACATTAGAGATGAAGCTGAAGTTTTCGATTCCAATGGCAATCCTACAGATGAGGTTTCAAGCTATATTCCTGAGGCTTACAGAGGCTTAGATAGATTTGAAGCTCGTGACAAGATTGTTGAAGACTTAAAAGCTTTAGGTCTTTTAGATCATATTGAAGATCACAACCTCTCACAGCCTTTTGGTGACCGTGGCGGTGTACCTATCGAGCCTATGCTAACCGATCAGTGGTATGTTCGTGCTAGCGTTTTAGGCAAGCCTGCTATCGAAGCTGTTAAGGACGGCAGAATTAAGTTCGTTCCAGCTCAATACACTAATATGTACTACTCTTGGATGAATGACCTTCAGGACTGGTGTATTTCTCGTCAGTTATGGTGGGGTCACAGAATTCCTGCTTGGTATGACGAGAACGGTAAGGTTTATGTAGCTCATAATGAAGAAGAAGTTCGTACTAAGTACAAACTCTCAGCAGATGTAAAACTTACAAGAGATCCTGATGTCTTAGATACTTGGTTCTCTTCAGCTCTATGGACTTTCTCAACTTTAGGTTGGCCTGATAACACCAAAGAGCTAAAGATGTTCCACCCAACTTCAGCTCTGGTTACTGGTTTTGACATTATTTTCTTTTGGGTTGCTCGTATGATCATGATGACCATGCACTTCATGAAAGATGAAAATGGCAATCCTCAAGTACCGTTCAAGACCGTTTATGTAACCGGTCTTATCAGAGATGAAGAAGGTAACAAGATGTCAAAGTCTAAAGGTAACGTACTAGATCCTTTAGACATGATTGATGGTATTGATAAAGATACCTTAATTCAAAAGCGCACAGCTAACATGATGCAGCCTCAGATGGCTGAAAAGATTGCTAAACGTACTGCAAAACAGTTCCCTGATGGAATCGCACCTCACGGAACAGATGCACTGCGTTTCACTCTTTGTGCTCTTGCATCAAATGGTCGTGACATCAACTGGGATATGAAACGTCTTGATGGTTACAGAAACTTCTGTAACAAGATTTGGAATGCTTCAAGATTCGTATTGATGAACGTAGGTGAGAAGAAGCTAACTAAACCTAATGTTTCTGATTTATCTCTTGCAGATAAGTTCATCCGTTCAAAGATGAGAAAGGCAATCGAGGATGTTACCGCATCAATCAATGCATTCAGATTCGATCAGGTTGCTTCAAACATCTATGAGTTCATTTGGAACGAGTACTGCGACTGGTATCTTGAGTTCACCAAGGCTATCTTAAAGTCAGATAAAGCAACTGATGCTCAAAAGAATGCTACAGCTTACACTCTAGTTGAAGTTCTAGAAGCTGTTATGAGATTAGCTCATCCTGTAATGCCATTCTTAACAGAAACAATCTGGCAGCAGACCGCTCCTATGGTTGGTAAGTTAAATCAGGATAAGACCATTATCAATGCTGCTTACCCTGTAGCTTCAGACTTTGATGCTGACGCTGATGCTGAAAAAGATATTGCTTTCATCAAGGACTTTGCTACTACAGTACGTAACTTACGAGCTGAAATGAAGGTTGCTCCTTCTGTAACTTTAGCTCCTATGATGCGTGGCGCATCAGATGCAGAGAAAACTTGTGCTCAAGAGAACTTCATCTTCATGAAAGATTTAGCTAATATCGAGCCTGTTAAGTTTGTAGGCGCAAATGATGAGCTTCCTCCAAGTGTTGCTAAGCCAATCGGTAATGCAGAAATTCTTTTCGCTATGACTGATGTTGTTAACAAGGATGAAGAGATCAAGCGTCTAAAGACTATGATTGCTAAACTTGAAGGTAACATCAAGTCTGGTGAGAGCAAGCTCTCTAACGAAGCTTTCGTATCTAAAGCTCCTGCTAAGATCATTGAAGGCGCTAAGGCTCAGTTAGAGCTTAACAAGACCCAGTTAGCTAAGGTGCAAGCTCAGCTAAAAGAGATGGAAAATCTCTAAATTTTTGCTTAAAATTTAGATAAAGCCTCAGTTACCTCTAAGGTTTCTGAGGCTTTTGTTTATGCATAAGACAAAACTTCAAGCCGAGATTTTGATGAAAAAACTGCTATCTACCCTGATTTTATCTTTTCTCTTATTGTTTTCAGCATCCTCTTTTGCTGAGACTGATAACTACTTATGCTCTCGCTATAACAAGCTTAAGATTAAGAATATAGAAAAAGTACTAGCTGTGGGTATCAGACGCGTTTATACATCATCTGTATCTGTCTATGTCTTAGGTTATGGCACACCTATTAAGGTAAGTCTAAACCGTATTAAATTAGGCTCTGACGAAGTTTCGAAAAGACGTGTTCTAAAATGCGGTAATGAAATTGTAGGCCAAATTCGAGTTTATGATCTGTCAAATCTTGGGGTAAAGGTTGGAGAGTTTGTAATTGAAAGTGGAGACAAGAAAGTCTCCACCTATATTGAAATTAACTAGACATTAATGGCTACAACTAAACCTTAGCTAGCGCAGCATCAAGATCAGCAATAATGTCCTCAAGATCTTCAAGGCCTACTGACAGACGAACTAAGCCTGGTGTAATACCACACTCAATTAACTGGGCATCAGATAACTGTCTGTGAGTTGAGGTTGCAGGATGTAACAGACAGGTTCTAATATCTGCTACATGCACTTCAGGAGATGACATTACTACACTGTCAATAAACTTAGCTCCAGCTTCTCTACCACCTTTAATTACTAGTGATAAAACACCAGAGCATAAGCCATCCTTTAAGTACTTCTGACCTAACTTATAATCAGGATTTGACTCTAAACCTGGGTAAATTACCTTTTCAATCTTAGGATGTGACTCTAAGTGCTTAGCAACAGCTAAAGCATTTTGTGAGTGTTTTACAATTCTCAAAGGTAGAGTTTCAATACCTAAATTTAAGTAGAACGCACCTTGTGCTGTCTGACAGCAACCTAAATCTCGCATGATCTGCACTCTTGCTTTAACAATGAAAGCTGCCTTTCCAAAGGCTTTGGTATAAACAAGACCATGATATGAATCATCTGGAGTTGTAAACTCAGGGAATCTTCCAGAACCTGCCCAATCAAAATTACCACTGTCTACTACGCAGCCACCAACCTGTACAGCATGACCATCTAAGTACTTGGTAGTTGAATGAACCACAATATCAGCACCAAACTCAAATGGCTTGCAAAGACATGGAGTTGCAAAGGTGTTATCTACAATTAAAGGTAAATGGTGCTTGTGAGCAAGTTTTGCAAATCTTTCAATATCAAAGATGGTCAAAGCAGGATTTGCAATGGTTTCACCAAAGACTGCTTTAGTGTTCTCCTGAATCTTAGCTTCGATTTCTTCATCTGACTCTGACTGTTCAAAGAAGGTTACATCAATACCCATTCTCTTGAAAGTTACAGCCATTAAATTGAATGTACCGCCATACACTGTGGAGCTACACAGAATATGATCACCAGCTTTTGCTATAGTAAGTACAGCTGTTAGTGTTGCAGCCTGTCCTGATGAGGTCAGCATCGCACCTACACCACCTTCTAGAGTTGCTATCTTTTCTTCAACATGACCGCATGTTGGATTGCCAAGTCTTGTATAGAAATAGTCAGAAGTCTTTAAATCAAAAAGATCAGCAATAGCTTTGGTGCTATCAAAACGGAAGGTTGTGCTTTGCACAATTGGCATTACACGAGGACCAGCATTTTTAGGAGTATAGCCTGCGTGCAAGCATTTAGAAGAGTCTTTCACTTGTTTCTCCTTAAAGTACTCAAATGACCTATAAAAGGTCTGGTATTATCTTACCTTTAAGGTTAAATACTTACTTCCTTAGGTAGTGGGAAGCTTTTTTCTTTTAAATCGCAGCCAAATTCATCAACTTTGACTGCTCCATGGGCACATAAAAACTCAACAATTTCAGACACAACATATTCAGGAGCTGAAGCACCTGCACTGATACCCACAGATGAGACATTCTCAAACCATTTAAGATCGATCATAGAACTATCATCAATCAGGTATGCATTAGTACCTTCGCTAATTGCAACTTCCTTTAGTCTGTTTGAATTTGATGAATTAGAACTGCCTGCTATCAACACGAGATCACAGACTTTTGCTAAGTCACGCACTGCGTTCTGTCGAACCTGAGTTGCTCTACAGGTATCGTCAGCCTTTGGGCCGATAATTTTTGGGTATTTTTTCTTTAAAGCTTCTACAACATGTCGAGTTTCATCAACACTTAAAGTAGTTTGTGTGGCAAAGAAAGCATTTTCTCCGTCAATATTTAAAGCTTCGATATCTTGAATTGAATTTACTACATGGACTTTATCAGGTGAACCAGTATATTGACCTATAGTACCTGCTACTTCCTGATGTCCATTGTGTCCGATAACTACCACATCCTGATTGTTGTTACCTGCTCTATTCATTTTTTTATGAATAGCAGTAACAACTGGACATGTAGCATCGATTACTTTAACCCCTAAAGCTTTAGCCTCATTTTCAGTCTTAATGCCAACACCGTGTGCTGAAAAAATTAACACACATCCATGAGGTACTTCTGAAAGTGTTTCAACAAAGTGAGCACCTGCCTTTCTTAAATCGTCCACAACATGCCTGTTGTGTACAACTTCATGCAATACCCAAACTTTATTTTGACCATACTGTTCTATTGCTTTTTGCACTACACTGATGGCACGCTCAACACCTGCACACATACCTCTTGATTTGGCAATCTTTAACTGAAATGGCATTCCTATTTACTCTCTTTATTCTCTTTACCAAAGAAACCGATGATAATGAGTAAACCGGCTCCACAACAAACAGCGATATCTGCTACGTTGAATGCTGGGTAATAGTAGGAGAATGAGTCTGTCTTGATGTAGAACAAAAGAAAATCAACAACATATGACAAACAAACTCTGTCGATAAGATTACCTATTGCGCCACCTATTACAAGAGATATAGCAAGACATGTCCACTTCTTTTCTTTACTTGTACGCAATAGAGCAATGAATAGTGCAATGCTGATGGCCACAGCTATCAACATAAAGAAATACCTTTGCCAACCACCACTTGAAGCTAGAAAGCTAAAAGCAGCGCCTTCGTTATGAACATGAATAATGTCAAAGAAAGGCGCCACCCTGTAGCCAATCGAGTTTACTGGGATAGTGCTGACAATTAGGTATTTTGTTAGTTGATCTAGGACAACTACAAGCAAGCTCCATAAAAGGAACTTGCTTCCATTGTTATTTACTGTAAATGACATAATGTATCTTTATGCAAAATGTCTGATTTCGCCGGTTGACTTAACATTCTGAACGCAACGCTTGCATAAGCCTGGGAACTCTGGATCTGCATCAACGCTTTCTTCATAATGCCAGCAACGCTCGCACTTCTTAGCATTTGATTTCTCAACGGAGAATGCGCAATCTAAAACTTCTGACTTGAAGGCTTCAGCTGGAGCTTTTTCATCAGATACGATTGCCTTAGAAGTGATTAGAACGAAGCATAACTCAGATTCAATCTTCTTTAAGTCTTCTAGTAACTGGCCCTTTGCGTAAATCTTAAGCTCAGCTTCTAGTGAACCACCAATTACGCCGTTGTTACGTGCTGTTTCGATTGCCTTGTTAGCTTCATTTCTGAAGTTTAACATTCTAGCCCAGTACTCAGAATTGAACTCTGAAGACTCATCAATCTCATGTAAATCGTCATACCAAGTTGAGGTAAATACGAATTCATCTCTCTTGCCTGGCATTGCCTCCCATGCTTCCTGAGCAGTAAATGACAGGATAGGAGCAATCCAACGGATTAAAGCTTCAGCAATAATATATAAAGCGCTCTGACATGAACGGCGAGCAGCACTGTCAGCCTTAGCTGTGTACTGACGATCCTTGATGATGTCTAAGTAGAAGGAACCTAACTCAATTGAACAGAAGTTCATTAAGATCTGAACAACCTTGTGGAAGTCATACTCTTCATAGCACTTTAATAATTCTTTCTGAGTCTTTGAGGTCAGAGATACTGCCCACTTATCTAACTCAACCATATCATTAAATGCAACCTTATCAGTCTCAGGATTGAAGCCATTTAAGTTTGCAAGCAAGAATCTTACAGTGTTACGTACACGACGATAAGCATCTGAAGAACGCTTAAAGATTTCGTGTGATACAGCCATATCACCGGTGTAGTCATTTGATGCAATCCATAGACGTAAAACATCAGCACCTAACTTGTCGATGATCTCCTGTGGAGCAATAACGTTACCTAATGACTTAGACATCTTGCGGCCCTGACCATCAACGGTAAATCCGTGGGTTAGAACCTGCTTGTATGGTGCCTTGTCTTTAGTTGCAACTGACAGCATCAATGAAGACATGAACCAGCCACGATGCTGATCTGAACCTTCTAGGTATAAGTCAGCGCTGTGATGATTAAACTCAGGACGCTGATCAACTACTGAGAAGTGAGTTGAACCAGAATCAAACCAAACGTCTAGAGTATTTGGATCTTTGTGATAGTGTTTTGCCTCTTCAGGACCAATCAGATCTTCAACCTTAAGATCCCACCATGCCTGAATACCATCTTTTTCAACAGCCTTTGCAACCTTCTCGATGATTGCAGGAGTATCAGGATGGATCTCATTAGTCTCATTGTTGATTAGAACGGCACATGGCATACCCCAGGTTCTCTGACGAGAAATACACCAGTCAGTACGCTGTTTTACCATTGCCTCAATACGGTTCTGCCCCCAAGCAGGGATCCACTTGGTCTTCTTAATCTCTTCTAATGCTCTAGCACGCAGGCCCTTAGCATCCATTGAGATGAACCACTGAGGAGTTGCTCTGAAGATTACAGGAGTCTTATGACGCCAGCAGTGTGGGTAGCTGTGAGAGATTACCTTTAGTTTTACTAAAGCGCCCTTCTCTTTCAGAACTTCAATTACATTAGGATTTGCCTTTAATACGTTAAGACCAGCAAAGTACTCAACATCATCCTTAAAGCAACCATCAGGTCCTACTGGATTGTAAATCTCTAATCCATATTTTACTGATACGTTATAGTCATCTAGACCATGACCACCAGCTGTATGAACACAGCCAGTACCAGCTTCTAGAGTTACGTGAGCACCTAAGATCACAGGAACATCAAAGTTTAAGAATGGATGGTGGAATTTCTGTAACTCTAAAGCCTTGCCAGAAACCTCGTCACCTAAAATTGAGTATTCTTCTATACCACACTCTTTCATCACGGTCTCAACAAGATCTGCTGCCATGATGAAACGTTCTGCGCCCTTTTCTGTCTTAACCTGAACTAAAACATACTTTAACTGCTCATTCATACAGATTGCTCTGTTAGCAGGTAAAGTCCATGGAGTAGTAGTCCAAATTACGCATGAGATAGGACCTTCACCTTTGCCCTGTGCATTAAAGGTAGCTAATACCTTGTCATCATCAGTGCTTGCAAAGCGAACATAGATAGAATCTGATTTAACATCAGCATACTCAACTTCAGCTTCTGCTAATGCTGACTGACAGTCCATGCACCAGTAAACAGGTTTTAGGCCACGTACGAAGTGACCATTTGCGATAACCTTACCTAAACCTCTTAAGGTATCAGCTTCGGTCTTGTAGTTCATAGTTAGATATGGGTTATCCCAATCACCCAAAACACCTAGACGTTTGAAATCTTTTCTCTGACCGTCAACCTGACTCTGTGCATACTTACGGCACTCTTTTCTGAAGGTTGCAGCATCAACCTTAACACCAGGCTTACCAATTAAGCTTTCAACTTTAACTTCAATAGGAAGACCATGACAGTCCCAACCTGGAACATATGGAGAATCAAAGCCAGATAATGTCTTTGACTTTACAATAATGTCCTTTAAAACCTTGTTAATTGAATGACCAATATGAATATTGCCGTTTGCATATGGAGGACCATCATGCAGAATAAACATATTTGCACCTGCTCTTGCAGTGCGGATCTTCTTATAAAGACAACGCTTCTCCCAGTCCTGTAACATACCAGGCTCACGCTGAGCTAAATTACCTCGCATTGGAAATGCGGTATTAGGAAGGTTTAAAGTACTTTTGTAATCAGCCATTTTTCCAATCTACCAAAAACAATAATTTAAAATTCGTAGTTACTATGTTTTGCAAGGATCTCTTTTGCCTTTTTTTTGTCAGCTAAAAGCTGTTCTTGCAAAACTTCAATATTTGAAAACTTTACTTCATCGCGGATCTTACTGATAAAGAAAACTCTAATACTCTCTCCGTACAGATCCTGTTTGAAATTGAATAAATTTACCTCAAGCAGAGCCTTGTTCTGCCCTGCTACTACAGTAGGTCTGTAACCTACGTTTGCCATTCCATCATAAAGAGATACTTTTGACAGAACTTTTACAGCGTAAACACCTCTTAGAGGTGAAATTCTACGGTTAATATTCACATTAGCTGTAGGGAAACCTAAATTTCGTCCAATTTGATTTCCATGAACGACAATTCCTGACATGGAATAGTATCTACCTAAAGCTTCTTTAGCTAGATCAAGCTGACCATGAAACAGATATTCTCGTATCTTAGTGCTAGAGATTCGCTCGTGATTGAGCAATACGCCGTCTATAGCACTTGCTTCCATTCCTACTTCTGAACCTAACTTTTTAAGATCATCAATAGTGTACTTTCCCCCCTCTCCAAAATTAAACAGAGAGCCTACAGTTACACTCTTAACCTGGAGCTTTTTGTATAAAAGATCGATTACATATTCTCTTGCAGATAATGCTGCAAAAGCAGCATTAAACTTCATACAAAAAACGATCTTTACACCAGCTACTTCAAGAGCTTGAAGTTTATCTCTTAAAGAATATAAACGAGCTGGAGATTTATCTTTAGAAAAGAATTCTAATGGTTGTGGTTCAAAGATCATGACAGCAGGCACAAGATCAAGCTTTCTAGCTTTCTCTTTCATGCATTCAATTACAGCCTGATGACCTTTGTGAAATCCGTCAAAATTGCCGATAGCTAAAGCGACACCATTTGGTGTGCCTTTAAAATCTGACAAACAACGGATTAAACGCATTGAAGATCCCTAAAATAAAACTTAATCAATTTTCTAAAACAAATAGCTTCAAAAGCCCATAGAATGAATAATTATAGCGTAAAAGCACCTGTCTTAACAGTTTTAATTTGAATGAATAAAATACTTAAAAAACAAAAAGATATAAAACTTTGCCGTACTTTTGTGTTGTTGTTTTATAAAAGTGATGTAAAATAACGCGCAAATTATGGTGTTCTACTTTAATTTTGTAAAAAAAATTGTTAGAATACAGCGATTATGTGCCACATCATGACGGAAAGTGGCAATTGTTTAAGAATTCAGGAGCTATTTGTGCCTAATATTAAGTCTGCAAAGAAGCGCGTTGTTATTTCCGAGAAAGCACGTCAGCATAACGTAGCTGCACGTTCAAAGATGCGCACTTTAATCAAGAATGTTTTAAAAGCTGTTGAGTCTGGTGACAAAGAAGCTGCAAAGAATGCATTTGCAGTTGCTGAGCCAGTTTTAGACCGTGCTGCATGCAAGGGTCTTGTTCACAAGAACAAAGTTGCTCGTCATAAGAGCATGTTAGCAGCTTCAATCAAGGCTATGAACTAGTCTTCAAGCGCTGATAAAAAAGCCTCGCTTAGCGAGGTTTTTTTATACCTAAAATTCTCTATCATCCCTTCTTGCCAAAGACGTTCTAACTCCATTAGCACTTTTACGAAATCTAGTTTACTTATAAAAAGAAAGCGGTCTTGAGCGCATTTCTCAAAACCGCAAAAGAAAAGGCGTACCACCTTTTTAGAACACATGCAAACGAGTCATTTGCTTGCCTAACTAACGTAATTAGTTTTGGTTAACTCGTGTTAGTCTATGCTAACCTAAAATTTGCTATTAATCTAGATCTTTTTTTGGATTTTTTTAAATAAATTTTTTATAGAAAAAATTTTTGAACTTTTTTCGAAATGATCCCTCTAAGAGATATAAGTGGTTACCACATATAATTTTACATCCCATAATAAACCTAGTTTCGCTAGGTTTTTTTTTGTTTTCTGCGATTTGTTTTACAAAGATGAATAGTTCTGATAGTTTGGAAGGACATATTTTTTCTTCATGTAATTTTTAAATGAGGCGTACTTGATGTATGGGATCAAGGTTTTATGTTTTTCTGTCTTGTACCAAACTAATTGAGTTACCTCTTCATCGGTTTGAGCTTCAGATGTAGCAATTTCGTAGCATACTTTTGCTAGAGCTGAATAATCTGCAATTAGAGTACCGGATGCGTTACCAAGATCTACTTCTTTTAACATTTCAGGTAAACCGTCAACTCCAAATACAGGTATAAAGTGATCCTTGTCCTTTACGTCAGTGTTATACCCACGGCTCTTTAGAGCATCTAATGCTCCTAAAGCCATAGCATCATTGTTTGCCACCACGATTTCTATGTTTTTTATACCGATGAGTTCAAACTGTTTTAAAAGATCGCGTTTAGCACTAAAGCGATCCTAATTATCATAGTTCTTGGAAACTACATTAAGAGGATAACCTTTTTCCTTTAAATTGGTAACCGTCATTAAAGTTCAGTTAAAGGTGTCATGATGGAATTTCTCCCCTTGCAGGATCACCATATCCAATTGACCATTCTTATTCTTGTCAAAATGACCTACTGAATTAAAATAATCGTCGATTACTTCAGCAATATAAAATCCGGATTGTTCAGAATTTGCACCTACATACCAACAGTCATCATAACTTGATAAAGCTGAGTTACTTGGTAGTCTATTGAATAACACAACTTTACTGCCAGAATCTTTAGCTGTTTCCATTATTTTATCTGCATCATTTACATCCACAAGATTCACAATAGCAGGAGAACCTGAGTAAAGACCTGTAATTATGCTTTCTACCTGCTCTTTTGGGTGATTTTGCGCATCATGAAATTTAAAGTTAATAGGTGATCTTTCTGAAAGCTTTCCTAAAAACTTCGTATATAAGTTGATGAAGTTATCATTTCCATTATAGTAGTAGACGTTAATGTTAGATATTGCATAGCTTGATGTGCTGTAGATCCCTAAAGAAACTGAAAAAGCTTTAATTAAATTCATGCAAAAACGGTTCATTAAACTACCCACTTTCGTTAACTAACTTAGATTAAAATCGTGGTGTATTTATACAAAAGCTCAAATATTTAATAAGTTTAAGCGATCATTCTCAATAGTTATTGTCAAATAGCTACATCTGCAAATACAGTCACAGTAAAAACTGCAAAAAAATAATGTCATAAGCAATATTTCTCTAAAAGGAATAATTACTGTTAAGAAAATGTGATCTTTGATCAGTGATGATGGTAATTTTATGTTTAACAAATGCTCAACAACTGGCAAGTATTGTATGACACTTAAAAATAAATGCTTATAAATCAATCTAATTACAATTTTTTGCAATTAAAATTGAGAGTCACTTTAAATAAAAATAAAAAAATCTATTAATAGTTTGAACTTTTTGAAAATCCGGCTCTCTAAGAAGTATATCAGTTAAGATTTCATCAAGCTGGTGACTTTTTTCATTATAAATTTTCCTCAAAAGGCCCAATAAAAAGTTATTGGGCTCTTTTTTTATCTGTCATCTTCATTTAATCTGCATTCTTCATTTAAAACGATTTAAAATCCGCGTCAAACAAGGCATTGCAGTCAATTAAAAAAAAATTAAAAATATTTAGAACTTTTTTAGATTAATACACTCTAAGAAGTATATCAGTTAAGATTTCATCAATGCTGGTGACTTTTTTCATTATAAATTTTCCTCAAAAGGCCCGATAACGAAATGTTTATCGGGCTCTTTTTTTCATTTTCGTAGTCTTAAGTCATATTAGTGAAAAAACAAACAAGATTAACAACAGAAAAATTTCTTAAAAAAAAATTAAAAATAAATTGAACTTATTTAAAATTGGGCGCTCTAAGAGGTATATCAGTTAGGATTTCTTTAAGCTGGTGACTTTTTTCATAATTTATTTCCGTAAAAGGCCTGATGACAAGATGTTCATCAGGCTCTTTTTTTTATATATTTATGTAAAATCTTATCTTAAAAGTTACTCTTGTCTTTGAATAATTATCAATGGAGAGGATTTTGCTTTAGTTGGATAGTCAACTGTAATAAAGAGTGAACCAAACGCAATTACTGCGCCTGTATCACGATCTTTTACTAGACAGTGGGTGCCACGAAGCCATACAGGAACTTCATATTCACCAAAGAGTTTTTTAATTTCTCGGCTATGTGCACGAGTTGTAGGCTTTAATTTCAGGCTGCCTTTATAGTTAAAGTCAAGAATAACTTCATCTTTTACAAAGTCATCTCTTAAGACATATTCAAAGCTACCTAGCTTTAACTTTTCCCCTTTCTTTAAAAAATAACATTTCTTTTCAGGTAAAGTCATTTTCGTTACAAGGTATAAGTAGTTTTTAAAACGCTTTACAGAGTATTCCCCTAAAAGAATATCTCCATGCTGATCTGTAGAACTTTGGCACAGTCTTATCGTTTCTTGAACCTGGTTAAATTCTGGTGGCATTAAAGTCTTTTCATTTAGGAAAAGTCTAATGATACAGGTAACTAAAGCTGTATCATTTACGTCAAACTTACTGATATCAAGTCGACACTTGTCTCTGTCGATGGCTAAATCATACTTATCTTTAGCATATCTCATTGCAAGATCATGCTCGTAAGAACAGAGCTTACCACTTCTTAAAATCGAACCATCAATACCATTAAAGCGTTCTCTAAGCAGAGGTAACACTTTTAATCTCATGAAATTTCTTTCAAATTTTAGATAGGTATTAGAAATATCAAAAACATGATCGTAACCTAAGGCTTCGATGGTGTTGATAATTTCTTGTTTTGAATATTCCAGTAATGGTCTTAAGATCCTACCGCGGTTATCCTCAATATAGAAACTCATTCCGGATAAGCCGTAAGGACCTGAACCTCTTTTTAAAGCCAATAAAAAGTTTTCTACCTGATCATCTGCCTGATGACCTAAAAGTAAAACACCATTATCTTTGGCATTTGAAAATAAAGCATTGTATCTTTCAGCTCTTGAGACTTCCTCCGGAGATCTGCCATTGCCATAGACAATGTGTAACTTAGGAGTTACAAGTTGAGCATCTACCTTTTTACAGAGTTTCTGACAGTGAGCAAGCCAAATTGGATCATCTGCATCAAGTCCGTGAATACAGTGAACAGCAAGAAGAGTGTAGCGAGGATCTTTAACTGTAACCGTTTTACCAACTATTAAAGCTAAAGTTGAATCGGCACCACCAGATAAGCCTACGACTAATCTGCATGGTGCCACAGTATGAATGATTTTATCTGCAAGTTCATTTACAACTTGCAGAGCTTTTTCTTTTAGCAATATCCGTACTTCATTAAACGAGAATAACGCTGTTCAACGATTCTGTCAGCAGAGATACCTGATAGCTCAGCTAAATCGGTTTCAATACGCTGCTTGAGATTTTCCGCCATCTCATCGTAATTACGATGTGCACCACCTAGGGGCTCTTTTACAACGTTATCAATTAAACCTAAGTCCTTGATGCGGTGAGCTGTAATATTCATAGCTTCAGCTGCCAGTGGTGCCTTATCAGCTGATTTCCAAAGAATAGAAGCACAGCCTTCAGGAGAAATTACTGAGTAGGTTGAATACTCAAGCATATTAACTCTGTCACCTACACCGATAGCTAGTGCACCGCCAGAACCACCTTCACCGATTACAGTACAAACTACAGGAACTGTAAGATCTGACATTAACTTTAAGCTCTCAGCAATAGCTCCTGCCTGTGAACGCTCTTCAGCACCAACACCTGGGTATGCACCTGGGGTGTCAATGAAAGTGATTACTGGCATACCAAATCTCTCAGCAAGCTTCATTAAACGCATTGCTTTACGATAGCCCTCAGGGCGTGGCATACCGAAGTTTCTTAAGGTACGTTCTTTAGTATCACGACCTTTCTGGTGACCAATAACCATAACAGGTCTGCCATTTAAACGTGCTAAACCACCAACGATAGCTTTATCATCGGCAAATGCTCTGTCACCTGCTAACTCATGAAAATCTGTAAAAATTCTCTGAACATAATCTAAGGTATAAGGACGCATTGGATGTCTTGACAGCTGAGAAATCTGCCAATCGCTTAATGAAGAGAAAATCTTTTTTGTAAGCTCAAGATTCTTCTTCTCCAACTGATTTAATTCTGAAGTTAGATCAACTCCTGAGTTTGAATCAGCGCTAAGTCTTTTTAATTCTTCAATATGAGCTAGCAGATCTGCAATTGGCTGCTCGAATTCTAGATAATTGATATTCATCACGTTGGATTTAACCTCACAGGTTTTCCTATTAGTCAATCGTTCAATTTTACTACAAAAGCTGAATTTAGACAAAAGTTCTACAGTAATGACTCAATTGAGTCAGTTGAATTTAATTGTTCTATGTTTTTTGCTTCTAACACCTTTCTTACAGGACCATAAGTTTTTCTATAACAAGGTAAGATCGGCAACTCATTTAACAGGTCTAAATGTAACTTTGTAGGATAGCCCTTATGCTTTGCAAACTGATACTCAGGGTATTGCTTATCAAGCTCATACATCTGCCTGTCACGCTCCACCTTAGCTAAGATTGAAGCAGCTGCAATTTCAGCTACACGAGCATCGCCTTTAACAACTGCCTGACATTGAATTTCGATATTCTTTATGGTTTTGTTACCATCCACCAAGATTAAGTCACACTTTAAAGACATGTTTTCATAGGCACGTTTCATTGCCTCTAACGATGCATTTAAGATATTCATCTTATCAATTTCTTGAGGTGTGCACTGACCTATACCATAGGCTAAAGCTTTCTCTTTAATTAGAGGCTCTAGAGCATCTCTTTTCTTTTCAGACAATTGCTTTGAATCATTTAATCCTGCAATAGGATTGTTTGGATCTAAAATCACACAGGCTGCAACCACATTGCCCATTAAAGGGCCACGACCTGCCTCATCGGCACCGCAAACCTTAAATGTAACAGGATCGATTGGGTAAACAAAAGGTTCAAAGACTATTTTTTTAGCCATTTTATTTTCAGAGAAAAAATATAACTACTTTCTAATTGTCTTTTGGAGACTCAGTTGTGTCTTGATTAGCTTTTAAAGTATCGCCAACAGCTTCTTTTGCGTTTTGAGTCTCAATAGATTGATTGCAATCCTCTGGAGGCTCAAGTTCAGCGCTTTCAATTTGAGCTGTACTCTCTAAGGTCGAGTTATCCTCACAACTTCTGTGAATTACTTTAAACACAGCTTCACAAGCTAACTCGTCAGAATTGCAACGCATACTCTTATGGATATCCTCAAATTCCTTTTTCATGAGGATGTTATCGTAGATAAGGAGCTTATGCATTTCGTCAGCTAAAGCTGAGCTTGTACAATCTTCTTGAATAAATTCTTTGACGATCTTTCTGCCTGCGATTAAGTTTGGCAAAGAGTATGTATCTACTTTTAGTAAGCGTCTTGCGATAAATGCTGATAATGGGCTTACTTTGTAAGCTACTGCAAATGGAGTCTTCAAAAGCATGGTTTCAAGAGCGATAGTGCCACAAGTTAAAAGCACTGCATCAGATGATGCAATCACATCCTGAGTGTTACCAACAAAGACTGTTATAGATAAATCTGGAGCAACTTCAAGCCAAAGATCTTTAATTAATGTTGCCTTCTTGTAGCTTGGAACTGTACAGATGAAGACAGTGTCGGGTAGTTTTTTCTTGATAATTCTTGCCGCGTGGGCATAGATAGGCAACATTTTTGTAATAATGCCTTTTCTAGAACCAGGAAGAATCCCCATTACTTTCCCTTTAACAGGCTCTACGCTTGTCTTTAAAAGGTTAATTCTCTCTCTGCATTGAGTTTGAGAAACTGTAAGAGGGATAGAATTAGCAAGGGTATGACCTACATAGGTACAATGAATACCTCTTTTTGCATACCAATCCTTTTCAAAAGGGAGTAGGGCTAAAATCTCATCACAAGCATTTTTAATGCGTTTGACGCGATTCTCTCTCCAGGCCCAAACTGATGGGCTTACATAGTGAACAGTAGGAATACCAGCTTTCTTTACTTTTTCTTCAACAAATAAGTTAAAATCTGGTAAATCAATGCCAATAAATACGCAAGGCTTAGCTTCAATGATATTCTTTACTGCTTTTGATCTGATTTTTAAGATCTTAGGAAGCTTTAGCAGGACTTCAGTAAGTCCCATTACAGCTAAATCTTCCATATTTGCAGATGAACGGAGGCCCTGATGGATCATCTTAGGGCCACCAATTCCAATGAATTGAGCTAAAGGATCACGGCGTTTAATGGCCATAATAAGACCAGAACCTAAAGTATCACCTGAAGGTTCACCTGCAATTAAAGCATAAAGATGTGGATTTGCATTAGCCAGCATTAGCGAATGATTCCTCTACCGTCCTGCTTTAAGAAGTCAACTAATGGTTGAACTTCACTGTGATCTTTAGCTAATTTCTCAATTTCAACTAAAGCCTCTTCTAAAGTCAGGCTCTTCTTGTATAAGAACATATAAGCCTGGAAGATAGCTGAAATAGCTTCTTTTGAGAAACCACGGCGCTGCAGTCCAACCTTGTTAATACCAAAAGGTTTTGCATAGTGACCTGCTGCCATAACATATGGAGGAACATCCATATTTAAAGCAGCCATACCACCAACCATAGCATGACAACCTACGCGACCAAACTGATGAATTGCAGCTAAACCGCCAAATACAACGTAGTCATCAATAGTTACATGACCTGCTAAAGTTGCATTGTTAGAGAAGATGCAATGATCACCAATTAAACAGTCGTGTGCAACGTGAGTATTAATCATGAACAGGTTATGGGAACCTACAGTTGTAGTTCCTCTGCCCTGAACAGTACCTCTGTGCATTGAGCAATGCTCACGAATAACGTTGTAATCGCCAATAGTTAATGTTGTAGGCTCGCCAGCATACTTAAGATCCTGACAACCTTCACCTATTGAGCAAAACTGGTAAAAGTGATTACCTTTACCAATTGTGGTTGGACCACGTACTACACAAAAAGGTTCAAATATGCAGTCATCACCTACAGTAACATCACCCTCAATGATTACATTCTCACGAATGGTAACATTCTTACCTAACTTTACGTCTGGTCCAATCTTTGCGCTTGGATCAATAATTCCTGTAGCTTGAGTCAATGTCTTTTACCCTTTTGATGATTGATTAGTGTTTAGCGCACATTAAATCAGCTGTGCAAACTACTTTTCCGTCAACACTTGCAACACCGCTAAATGATGCAATGCCACGCTTCTCTTTGAAGTATTCAACATCAAGAACTAACTGATCACCAGGTACAACTGGTCTCTTGAAACGTGCATGATCGATTGCAGCAAAATAATATAACTCACCGTCATTTGGCTTGCCAACCATGGTAAAAGCTAAGATGCCGGTAGCCTGAGCCATAGCTTCTAAAATTAGCACACCAGGTAAAATTGGCTTGCCAGGGAAGTGCCCCTGGAAGAAAGGCTCATTAAAAGTAATGTTCTTGATAGCTCTTAAGGTCTTGTGCTCTTCGGTAATTGAATAGTCTACAACTCGGTCGATCATTAAAAATGGATATCTGTGTGGTAACAGAGCCATGATCTGCTCAACATCTAATGTATGTTTATTTTCTACAGTATCAGTCATTTAATCACCTTTTCTATTTTATTGCTTTAATTGCTTGGTCAAAGACTCTACCTGCTCTTCAAGAGACGATAAACGATGATACATTTCGTTAATATGTAGAGTTCTTGCTGCAGTAATACGCCATTCCTTATTGGTCTGAGCAGGAATACCTGATGAATAGATACCTGGTTTGTCAATTGAACGCATTACCATACACATACCGCTGATGGTTACACCATCACAGATGCTAATATGACCATTAAATACAGAAGTGCCACCAATTATACAGTATTTTCCGATGGTTACAGAACCTGCAAAAGTAGTACCACCAGCAACAGCTGTTCCATAGCCAATATGAACGTTATGAGCTATTTGGCAGAGATTATCAATAATTACGTTATCTTCTATAACAGTATCATCAATAGCACCACGGTCAATACAGGTACAAGCTCCAATCTCAACTCTAGAGCCAATTACTACTCGACCGGTCTGAGGGATCTTAATCCACTCACCACGCTCATTAGCATAACCAAAACCGTCGCCGCCAATTACAGTACCAGACTGAACTAGGCAGTTGTCACCTATTACACAATCGTGGTACAAACTAACATTTGGATACAGCTTGGTGTTGTTGCCAACTTTTGCCTTAGGACCAATTACAACATTAGCGCCTAACTGTACGTTGTCACCAATTACTGCACCAGCCTGAATGCTGACATTAGGTCCGATAGATACGTTTTTACCAATCGTAGCTTCAGGAGAAATTACAGCGGTGCAGTCTACACCTTGAGCTATAGCTGGAGTTGTATCTAATAACTGAGCAACCTTAGCAAAGCCTACATAAGGATCCTTCATTACTAATACAGCGCTCTTTGCATGTGGTACGTCCTCTTCTTTTAAGATCACAGCACCAGCACGAGACTCACATAATACAGATCTGTATTTAGGATCTGATAAAAAACTAATTTCAGTTTCTTTAGCAGTTTTCAAATTAGCAACATGGGTAATCTCAAGATCACCATTGCCTATTAGCTTTGCACCAAGTTTCTCTGCAATATCTTTTAACAGCATGGATAAATTCCTGTTAATGAAATTTCAGTTAATTATTTCTTGCTATCTTTGTTTTCTTTCTTAGCAGGCTTTAGCTTTGATGCTCTTGCAATAACTTCTTCAGAAATATCAACAGCATCTGATGCAAATACAACAGACTCACCACGAACTACTAACTCAATGCCACGCTCTTTAGCGATTCTGTCAATTGCAGTCTGAATTAATTTGCCTAGTTTCATCTCTGCTTCACGCTGTCTCTTCTGAGAGTCTTCCTGTAAAGCCTGGCCCTTTAAATCGTAGTCAGCCTTTAACTTTGCTAATTTACGCTGAAGCTCGGTTGCCTTGTCGCCCTGAGACTTCTGCAATTCAGCTTCTAGCTTGGCGCCTTCCTGCTGGATCTTCTGTAACTCTTCAGAACGAGGACCAAATTCTTTCTGCATAGCCTCAGACTCTGCTTTTGCCTGTGGAAGCTCTGCCATAATTAAACGGAGATTTACAACTGCAATATTAGTTGCTGACTTTTTAGCAGCCTGCTCAGTCTTACCTGCAGCTGCAGCGTCTGCTGCATATGTTGAGGTTGAAATTAAAGCCATTGAAATTGCAGATGCTAATAATAATTTTTTTAACATTTTATACTCCTACTTTTAGAAACTGCTTCCGATGTTGAAATTGAACTGCTGGGTATCATCACCATCATACTTCTTAATTGCTTTAGCTATGTTGAATGATAGAGGTCCCATAGGAGACATCCAAGTCAAAGCAAAACCTACAGAAGTACGGTATTTACCAGGATCTGAGTAATCAACAGTGTACATCTTTGAACGGGTATCCCATAGAGCGCCAGCATCGAAGAATACAGCTGATCTTACGCTGCTCTTATAAGCCTCTGCTACTAATGGGGTTGGAATTACAAATTCAGCTGTAGCTGTCCAGAATGCGTTACCACCAACTGAGGTTGATGACTCATAATAAGCATCAATTATAGGATACTTATACAACGCACGAGGACCAATTGAGTTACGGCTAAAGCCTCTCATCCACTCTGAACCACCTAATGAGAAGTTATCGAAGAATGGAAGAATTTCTCTTACTCCATTCTTTGATCTGTAACCATTACCATAACCAATTCTGCCACGAACGGTGAATACATACTCATGGTACAAATCAATTGGGAAATAGTGGTAAGTTTCAGCTGTAGCCTTGTAATAATGCATATCTGAATTAGGTGTTGTGGCAGTTAATGATACTGTCTGCTTATTACCTGAAGTAGGAAACACACCTTTATCCAAGCTGTTATGTGTTATGTCAAAGCCTAGCTTGTAATCTAAGAAGTTAACAGAACGGGTTGGGTCTTTTGAGTACATGTTAAAGAACACATCAGACTGCTCGAATCGAGTACCATTGTTCTTAATCTTAGACTTCTCAATACCTAGGTTGTAATTAACAAACCAGGTTTCAGAAATTGGGTAACCTAAATTGAAGGTAGCACCACAAGTATGGTTGGTATAATCTACAACATCTTCGTCATCGTCACCATCATACTTATCTAAGTATAATCTGCCACCTAAGCTTACATTATCTACAGTAAAGTATGGATCAGTATAACCAATTTCCATATGCTTTCTGTAGTCATTCTCATAAGAGGTAATATTTGCTCTTGTACCCCAACCAAAGAGGTTATTCTGAGAAATACTTGCCTGAATGGTCAAACCAGAGTCAGTACCGATACCGATACCACCAGAGATAGAACCTGTAGGACGCTCTTTAACTTTTGTATTTACGCTTACAGTATCGTCAGTTGCGCCTACGTTTTCAGTGGTTACATCTACAGTCTCAAAGTAACCTGTACGGTTTAATCTTGTCTTTGATACTTCAATAGCCTCTGATGATAACCAAGAACCATCCATCTGTCTTAATTCACGTCTAATTACGGTATCATCAGTTGAATCATTACCAGTAATTAAAACCTGAGAAACGTGAACACGAGAACCAGGATTTACGTGGAAGTTTAAATCAACTGTCTTCTCTTTATCATTGTAAATTGGGAATGCCTTAACCTCTGAGTTTGCATATCCATATTTACCTAAGATAGAAGCTAAGGTCTTTTCGTTTTCAGTTACACGACGCTGATTGTAAATCTCACCTTCTTGTAAGGTAATAGCTTCATTTAATTCAGCGCCATACTTTAAGGTATCACCACGAACTGAGAATGAATGAACCTTATAACGCTCACCTTCATCAATGGCGATGGTTAGATAAATACCTTTTCTATCAGGTGTAAGTTCAACTGAGGTTGAATCAACTTTGAAGTTCACAAAACCTCTATCCATATAGAAGGTCTTTAATGCTTCCAAGTCTGCACGGAATTTCTGACCATTAAATTTTTGGTTAGCCATGAAGTTCCACCATGGAACATCATCACGTAACTGCATCTGAGCTAACAGAACATCTTCATCAAAAGACTTGTTACCAACAATGTTTATCTGCTGAATTTCAGCAGCTTTACCTTCGGTAATTTCAATTTTTATATCAACACGGTTTCTAGGTAAATGAGTGATAACGGTATTTACCTTAGCCTGATACATACCTGATGAATGGTAGAAATCTTCTAAAGATTTTTGGATCTGATTTAAAGACTGAGTATTTAAAGCTTCACCTACACGAATTCCCTGCTGATTAATGATTTTTTCAAGATCTTCTTTTTTGATATTGTTATTACCAGAAAAATCAACAGCACCAATAGTAGGTCTTTCCTTTACTGTAACAATGAAGGTATCACCATCACGTGACAACTTAACATCATCAAAATCACCTGTTGCATACAATTGTTGCATTGCTAAAGCTGTATTTTGAGGAGTCATTACATCGCCTTCTTTTACAGGCAATGCTAATAAGACTGCACCTTTTGATACACGATTCAGACCTCTGATCTGAATATTAGAAATAACAGGATCACCTGCAGCGCTTACTACCTGAGGAGTTGCAATTGCCGCTGCAACGGCTGCACTTAAGGCTGCTGTCTTAATAAAAGTTCTTCTTTTCATTGTAAAACCAAACTGTTTGTTTAAGTGATTTTGAACCTTGCACTGCTAAAATAACAAAAAACTCTCAAAAAAACAGCATTCTAAGTCTGTTTTTTAAGAATCGATGAAATTTAGCTCTTTAAAAACCTTTGATATCGTTAAATACTGCAAAAATCATCATTGTAAGCAGTATTGCTGCGCCAAAAGATGTAAGAATCATCTGAGTTCTTGCACTAGGCTCTTTACGCATTACTGCTTCATAAGCCAAAAATAATAGCTGACCGCCATCTAAAACTGGAATTGGCATTAAATTGAGAATACCTAAGTTTACACTAATAGCAGCCAAAAAACTTATAAAGATCTTAAAACCGAAACTTGCGCTCTCTTTTGCGCCCTGTGCTATAGCAATAGGACCTGAGATATTGTCTGCTGAAATTGTGCCATTTGCTAGCTTATAAGTTGAAACTAACACTAGCTTAGCCATGGAAGCAGAATCAGAGACAGCCTTAATCAAGGCATCTACAAGACCATATCGAGTAGTCTTTCTAAGTCCATCTATTGGCTTGAACTCTGGGGCAATACCAACATAAGGTACAGTCATCTTAGTCTTCTCAGAGTACTTATTCTCAGGGACTACAGTTGTCTGATATAAAGAACCATCTCTTTTTACCACTAGATTTAGTGGAGCTCCATTTGAATCATGGATCATATCCACAATTCTGTACCAGGAACTCATCTCTACACCATTAATCTTCGCAATTTCATCGCCCTGCTTTAAAGATGCCTTTTGAGCAGGTGAACCTTTTTCTACCATAGCTAAAGTGGTACCGATACGACCAAGACATGGCTCAAGACCAACTTTTTTAATAGGTGATTCATTTCTGTTTAAGACAATATTACTTGCATCAAGAGATAAAACTCTCTTCTGCCCAGTGCCTAAATCAGATGAAACTGTAACAGAGGCTGGTGTGGTAGAACCTACAACTTCAACTAGCTCATACATCACATCTTTCCAAGAGGTGATATTTTTGCCGTTGATACTTTCAATTAAATCGTAATCTTTAAAGCCTGAAGTTTGAGCAATTGATTCAGGTTTAACATCGCCTACAACAGGTAAAAGCTGAGTAATACCAGACATATTGATGTAGGTGAACAGAAAAACTGCTAGTACAAGGTTAAAGAAGGGGCCTGCAAAGATAATGATAGCCCTTTGCCATACTTTTTTAGATTTGTATGAACCTTTAGGTAGAGAACTCCTATCTTCAATAGGAGTGTTTTCCCCCTCCATTTTTACATATCCGCCTAATGGGATAGCGCTCACTGCATACTCGCAGTTATCTTTACCCTTTTTCTTAAAGAGAACAGGGCCAAAACCTAATGAAAATCTAAGAACTTTTACTCCACAAGCTTTAGCTGCTAAAAAATGGCCTAACTCGTGAATAGTTACAAGTATTCCCAAAGCAATCAAAAAATAAAAGAGACCACCTAGAATACCTAACATTAAAGAGCTCCTACGATTGATTTTGCTATTTCTCTTGCCTGTCTGTCTGTATCTAAAACTTCATCGATGCTAGATAAAGAACCTACATTAACTTTCTGTAATACCCCATCAACCACCGTTGCGATATCCAGATAACCAATCTTACTGTGCAAGAATGCATCTACAGCAACTTCGTTAGCTGCATTTAGACAGGTAGTAGCTCCCTGACCTGATTTACTTGCTTGCATTGCTAGTTTTAAGCAAGGGTAACGTACAAAATCAGGAGTTCTAAAAGTAAGCTCAGACAATTTTTCAAAATCTAGCATATCAACGCCTGAAGTTATGCGCTGAGGAAAACCTAATGCTACGGCAATAGGAGTTCTCATATCAGGCTGACCTAATTGAGCTAAGATAGCGCCATCTGTAAAAGATACCATTGAGTGAATAACAGATTGTGGGTGAATTACAACTTTGATGTCATCGTCAGTTGCATTAAATAGATATCTAGCTTCAATAAACTCCAAGCCTTTATTCATCATAGTAGCTGAGTCTACAGAAATCTTAGGTCCCATTGACCATACAGGATGAGCTGTAGCCTGAGCTGCAGTTACTGTCTTTAATGACTCCAAAGGAGAATCCCTAAAAGGCCCTCCTGAGCCTGTTAATAAAATCTTATTAACATTAGCCTGTTTTAAATCACAGTAACCTAGATTAGTTTGAGCTTCATAAGGTAGACATTGAAAGATGGCACTATGCTCACTGTCGACAGGTAGAACTTTTGCCCCGTACTTTTTAACAGCTTCAAAGAAGATCTGGCCTGACATGACCAAAGCTTCCTTGTTTGCTAAGGCAATTACACAACCTGTTCTCACAGCTGCAATAACTGGTTTTAGACCAGCAGCACCTACGATAGCTCCTACAACCACATCAGCAGCACCGTCACCTGCTACCTCTTCAACACCTTGTGCTCCTGCTAAAACCTCAGCATATAAGCATGAATCTTTTAACCTTTTGGACAGCTCTTGAGCACTTTTTTCATTATGCATGGCTACACGTTCAGGTTTAAATTCCTGAACAATTGCTACCATTTTATCCACAGATGAAGACGCAGCTACTGCATGAAGTTTAAATTCATCCTTATGACGTCTTAACACATCTAAAGTTGAGGTTCCAATAGAGCCTGTGGCACCTAATAAGGTAACATTACGCATAATTAGAAAAGCTCTCCGCTAAATAACCAAACCATAGTTAAAAATACAGGGACTGCTGCTAGCTGTGAATCAATTCTGTCTAACATACCGCCATGGCCTGGGAAGATTTTTCCTGAATCCTTAATACCAGCTAAACGCTTGAACATACTCTCTACAAGATCACCTATTACAGAGAAGATAATGGTGATTACAGAAGCAATAACTAAAACTCCCTGCTTTTGAGAGTACTGGCCGAACCAGCCTAATTTATCAAAGATATATAAACCGATTAAAGCAGTGATGATGCCACCAGCTAAACCTTCAACAGTCTTTTTAGGACTTACGTTAGGTAACATTTTGTGTTTACCTAAGAATCTGCCTGCAAAGTAAGCGCCAGAGTCAGCACACCATACTAATGCCATTACAGCTAATACAAGACAAGCACCTGAGTTGTAGTCAAGAGCATAATCACAAGAACGTAAAATTAAGATACCTTCTAAGAATGGCAGTAACATCAGCAATGCAATTACTGTGTTTAAGACAACATTCTTGTGCCAGGCAGTATCATTTGGAAATTTTAATAGTAATGGAATAGATACAAACCAAACAATGAGACCTGAAGCTACAACGTATTGACTAAATTTAGGAATGCCGGCACTTACATACAAACCAGGGTTTGCAACAAAGAACGCAATTGTTGCTGCAACAATCGCAATTAAAATAAATGGGATCCTAGACTTATAGCCCAATAATGGGCCCATCTCATAAGCGCTTACAGCATAAATAAAAAGTGCCCCCATTGAAAAGACTTCAAAATTAGCTTTAAAAAGCCATGCCAGCACAGCTGCAATTAGAACAACTGCTGTAATAATTCTAGTCAGCATTATCCTTTTCCTTATTTTGAACTTGAGCTGAGGTCATACCAAAACGGCGCTCTCTTGAATTGAAGAAGGTAAAAGCTTCTATCAAGTCTTTTTTATCAAAATCAGGCCATAAGGTATCGGTAAAAAATAGCTCAGCATATGCAGACTGCCACATTAAAAAGTTGCTGATACGCTTTTCACCACCAGTTCTAATTAACAAATCCACATCAGTTGGAACACTTAAGTTTTGACTGATTGTGTCCTCGTTAAGTTCATTAAAATTTTGATTTTCTTCTAGGCACTTTTTAACAATTTTTTGTGTAGCCTGAAGAATGTCCCACCTGCCGCCGTAATTAGCAGCAATGTTTAATTTCATCAACGAGCAGTCTTTTGTAAGCTCTTCAACCTTCTTAATCTGTTCTTGAAGAATGGAAGGAAAACGAGACTTATCTCCTACGATGCAGGTTTTAATTCCGTTTTCTTTTAATGACTTGCTTTCTTTCTTAATGGCTTGAACGAACAATGTCATCAGCGCATTAACTTCTATGGCAGGACGTTTCCAGTTTTCACTGGAAAAAGCAAAAAGTGTAAGTTCTTTTACACCTAATTGCGCAGATAAACTTATAACTCTTCTGACGGCGTTAGCACCTTCTCTGTGTCCACTGACACGCTGCTTTCCGCGAGTTAGTGCCCACCTACCATTGCCATCCATGATAATGGCGAGATGACGAGGAGCAGTAATGCTCCCCGGAATATCACAAATATCTGACATAAGAGCTAATTAAATTTCCATTAACTCTTTCTGCTTTGCAGCTAACAGATCGTCAGATTTCTTGATTGAAGCATCAGTTGCTTTCTGGATCTTCTCTTCACCTGAACGCTGCTCATCCTCAGAGATCTCTTTGTTCTTCTGAAGATCTTTGATTTCAGCATTTGCGTCACGACGAATGTTACGGATCTCAACTTTGGTCTGCTCAACTTCAGCCTTTACAACCTTAACTAGCTCCTTACGGCGCTCTTCGGTTAAAGGTGGAAGAGGAACACGGATTTCAACACCAGCAACTACTGGGTTTAAACCTAATTCTGACTGCTGAATAGCCTTTTCTACTGCCTTAATTGCGTTTCTATCGAATACGCTTAACTTTAAGGTACGAGCATCTTCAACATTAACCTGTGCAACCTGGCGTAATGGGGTTGGGCTACCATAGTAGTCAACCATAATACCGTCTAAAAGAGCAGGCTGAGCACGACCTGTACGGATCTTGCAAAGGCGACCATCTAAAGCTTCTAAAGCTTTATTCATGCGTGTTTCTGCTTTATTTTGAACGTCTTTCAACATAATCTGACTCCTTAATCGCTTACCACTGTGCCTTCTGCTTCGCCCTTTGCGGCTCTATCAAAAGCACCAGGTTTATTCATAGAGAATACTCTAATTGGCATGTGATGTTCACGTGCAAGTGCAAAAGCTGTTAGATCCATCACCTGTAACTGCTTAGCAATAACCTCATCAAAGGTAAGGCTGTCAAACTTAGTTGCAGTCTTATCTTTTACAGGATCAGCAGTATAAATACCGTCAACCTTTGTGGCTTTTAAGACTTCAGAGCATTGAAGTTCAATTGCGCGAAGTACAGCTCCGGTATCGGTTGTAAAGAATGGTGAACCTGTACCGCCTGCAACAATTAAGCTAGAACCTTTCTTTAAAAGTTCTCTACCTTCAGTTGCACTGTACTGAGTAGTAATTGATGGAATACCATAAGCACTCATCAATACACATTCTCCACCTTGAGCCTTGAGTTCTTCTCTCATAGCTAGACCATTCATAATTGTAGCAAGCATACCCATTTGGTCACCTGTTACTCTATCAAAGCCAGCCTTTTGCAGAGCTGCACCACGGAAGATGTTACCACCACCGATTACAAGTACAGTCTGAACTCCCTGTTTTTGAACATCACGGATAGCTTTTGCTGTCTGTGATAAAACATGAGGATCAATTCCAAAACCTGTATCACCACTTAAAGCCTCGCCTGAGATTTTAAGTAGGATGCGCCTTACTTGACTTTTCTGCTCCGAAGACATTATTAAACTCCGCTATTATTTCTTAGCAGCTTCAACCTGAGCCTGAACTTCAGCGGCAAAGTCTACAACCTGCTTCTCAATGCCCTCGCCTACTTCGTAACGTACGAATGAAACAGCATCAGCATTGTGCTCCTTTAAGTACTGGCCTACAGACTGCTCTGGGTTCATAACGAATGGCTGACCAGTTAAAGAAACTTCACCAGTGAACTTTTTCATACGGCCTTCAACCATCTTCTCAGCGATGTTCTGTGGCTTGCCTGACTTCATAGCGATGTCGATCTGAACCTGACGCTCGTGAGCTACAACTTCAGCTGATACGTCTTCTGGGTGTACGAATTCTGGCTTTGAAGCGCATACGTGCATAGCAATGTGCTTAGCTAACTCTGCGTCACCGCCCTTTAGGATTACTGCAACACCGATACGCTTGTTTGAGTGAACGTATAGACCTACAGTCTGACCTTCCTGAGCTTCAACGATTGCTACACGGCGAACCTGTAAGTTCTCACCAATCTTAGCAACTAAAGCGGTTAAGCCTTCAGCAACAGTCTGACCGTCTAAAGTAGTATTCTTTAATGCTTCAACATCAGAAATGTTGTTTGCTAATGCTAAATCAGCAACTTTCTGAGCAAAAGCAACGAACTCAGCATTCTTTGCACAGAAGTCAGTCTCTGAGTTAACTTCAACTAAAGCAACTTTTGAACCATTCTGTGCAACAGCAATGATACCTTCAGCTGCAGTACGGCCTGCTTTCTTAGCAGCCTTAGCAGCTCCGCTCTTACGCATTGCATCGATAGCTTTCTGCATATCACCATCAGCTGCAACTAGAGCCTTCTTACAGTCCATCATACCTGCGCCAGTAGCGTCACGTAGTTCTTTAACCATAGCAGCGGTTACGTTAGCCATGTTTTATTTCCTCTTAATCTGTAAAAGGCCGGAAGAACCGGCCTTAGAAATTTTCTAAAGTTCTGTGTAAACACAGGATTAGGGTCTTACGATCCTAGAATGAAAACTTACTCAGCCTTCTGAGCGTCGTCAGCTTTAGCTTCAGCAGCAGCCTTAGCCTCTTTCTCCTGACGAACTACATCAGCACGTGCTGCGTTGATAGTATCAACTGCACCCTTTAGATATAGATCAACAGCACGGATAGCATCATCGTTACCAGGAACAACGTAGTTAACGCCATCTGGATTTGAGTTTGTATCAACGATTGCTACAACAGGAATACCTAAATTGTTAGCTTCTTTGATAGCGATGTGCTCTACTTCAGCATCGATTACGAATAATGCATCTGGTAGACCACCCATATCCTTGATACCGCCTAATGAACGGTTTAACTTCTCAAGTTCACGGGTACGTAATAAAGCTTCTTTCTTAGTTAACTTCTCTAAAGTACCGTCCTGAGTCTGAGTTTCAAGCTCCTTTAAGCGCTTGATTGACTGACGAACAGTCTTCCAGTTTGTTAACATACCGCCTAACCAACGGTGATCAACGTAGAACTGACCACATGCAGTAGCAGCAGGACCTACTTTATCAGCAGCTGCGCGCTTGGTACCTACGAACAGAACCTTGCCCTTGTGAGCAACAGTGCTGCTTAGGAAGTTTAATGCTGCATCATAGCACTCAACAGTCTTCTCTAAGTTGATGATATGAATACCGTTACGAGCACCGAAGATGTACTGTTTCATCTTAGGATTCCAGTAACGAGTCTGATGACCGAAGTGAACGCCAGCCTGTAGCATGTCGCGCATAGTGATGGTAGACATAAATAATATCCTCAAAAATTAGGGTTGTGCCTCCACTGTTTCGCTTGTACAACCAAGTTTTAGCTTTAAAACCTAGCACCCAGTACAAAACGTTATTAAACAGTGTGCGTTTTCTTAAAAACAAAATTTTGTGCCGTCATGCTAAATCAGACTGACACAATACCCCTGTGCACCTACACAAAGGCAGGTTATTCTAACATGGATTATTTTAAAAATTTTGCCTTAACAATAAAAAAAATCGCCATTCCTGTCATCATTTGTCAGAAACTTACAAAAAATCATTATAATAAGCCTTAGTTAACTAAGGATGAACTTTATGGACATTACTTTAAAATCACCAAGCGAAATTGAAAAAATGCGTATTGCAGGCGCTGCTACTGCAAGAGTACTCGAAATGATCGAGCCTTATGTAGTTCCAGGTGTTACCACTGAAGAACTTGACAACATTATGAATGATTACATAGTTAATGTTGAAAATGCCAAAAGTGCTGATTTAGGTTACCAGGGCTATCCAAAGGCTACCTGTATCAGTATCAATGAGGTTGTATGCCACGGTATTCCAGGTCCCCACAAGCTAAAAGAAGGCGACATTGTTAATATTGACGTTACCGTACTAAAAGACAAGTTCCACGGTGACAGCTCAAGAATGTACATTGTTGGCAATCATACCTCTCCTAGAAATGAGCAATTATGTAAATGCGCTCAGGAATCAATGTATGAGGCAATTAAAACTGTAAGACCTGGTTCTAATTTAGCTGATATCGGCGATGCTATTCAGAAAGTAGCCGATAAAGCAGGCTTTTCAATAGTAAGAGATTACTGCGGTCATGGTATCGGTATCGGTTTCCACGAGGAGCCTTCTGTATTGCATTACAGAAACAATGAAAACTTAATCTTACAAGAAGGCATGTGCTTTACCATTGAGCCTATGATCAATGCTGGTACTTATAAGTGCAGAACTAATAGAAAAGATGGCTGGACTGTAACTACTGCTGACAAGCAGCCTTCAGCTCAGTATGAGCATACTCTATTAGTAATTCCTAACGGAGTTGAGGTCTTGACCTTACGTAAGGATGAAGACTTTCCTCGCATCATTACTCACTAATTTAGGCTAATTTCTTTGAGCTATACATGTATTTTTCCATGCATAAATGGTTCAAAGAAGAGTTACCTAGTACAGTAATGAGACACCTGCCATATTCTTTGGCAGGTCTTATTTACAGCATGACCATTAAGCTTAAAATAAACACTTCAAAGAATTTTAGCTTAATTTAACCTAGTAAAAGATCTTAATGTACGATCTAAAAAGAGTTACCCATCATGTTTGAGTCTATTTCCATTCCAAGAAAGGTAAACAACGCTGATGTAAATGAAGCTTTTCCATTTAAAGCTCCAGCTCTTGATGTCTATGACATCAAACAAGGAAGAGAACTTGTAAAACTCTATAAGGAATACCATAAAGAGTGTTTCTTAAAAGGTTTTAAAGTAGCTAATCTTTTAAAATGTGAAACTCAAAGTTTGGATAACTTTTTAAAAAAGATCTGGGAACACTTCCTAGGTAACAAATTTGATTACCTTACCCTCGTCGCTGTTGGTGGTTACGGTAGAGCTGAACAATTCATTGAATCTGACATTGATCTTTTAATTGTGTCTAATCTTGATCCAATTCCTGATGATGCAAGAGATGCTATTGAAAAGCTGGTTTCTTTTTTATGGGATCTAAAACTTGATCTAGGCACTTCGGTTAGAACCATAAAAGAAACTGTTTTAGCATCTCGCGAAGACATCACGATTATCACAAATCTATTAGAAACTCACTTTATAGCAGGCAATAAAGATGTATATGACCATCTTTTAACAGCCCTGCATAACGACGAATTTTGGGATGATGAGAGATTCTTTGAAGCAAAAATTTCTGAGCAGATGCAACGCTACCACAGCTTTAGAGATACAGTTTATTCACTAGAGCCTGATGTTAAGAACAATCCTGGTGGTCTGCGTGATCTTCACATCATGCAGTGGCTTGCAATTAAAAATTTCCATGCCACAAAAGATGACGATTTGTGCTCCGTAGGATTACTTACAAAATCAGAATACGATGAATACCTTGCCTGCCAGTCATTCTTATGGGATGTACGCTATGCTATTCACTGCAACTCTAACTCTAATATCTTAAGATTAGATTTTCAAAAGACTGTCGCCTCTATCTTAGGTTACGGTGATGAGGGTAATGCACCTGTTGAAGCAATGATGCGTGATCTTTTCCGTATCTTCAACAGAGTGCGTGAATTAAACTATATTTTAGTTCAGCAAGCTTCAATTAAAGTAAAAGGTTATGTAGGCAAAGAGTTCTCTGATCCTGTCTTTATCGACAGCTCTTTTGTACAAAAAGGAACTTTCATTGATGTTTTAGATCATGAACTTTTCAAAAATGATCCTAGAAAAATCTTAGATTTGTTCTTAGCTATCGATTCTCGCCCAATTATCCATAACATTCACGTTAACTGCTTGCGTGCTCTTCGTGAAGGTCGCAGAGTTTTAAAAGATTACTTAATTACCGATCCTGTTTGCAGAGAGAAGTTCAGACAATTACTGCAAAAAACTGAGAGTGCTCCTCTTTTGTTCTCTTTAATGCATGAAACTCGTGTGCTCTCAAGCTATATGCCTCAGTGGGCAAGAATTGAAGGTTTGGCTCAGTTTGACAGATTCCATCTATTTAGTGTCGATGAGCACTCTATTAGAGTAATTAAAAATATTCACGATTTAGCTTTATCTAAAGATCCAATCTACCAACTTTTTAAGATCGTCTCTAAAAAGCTCTCTGAGCCTGAACTTTTAATCACAGCAGCTCTCCTACATGATATTGCCAAAGGTCGTGGTGGCAATCATGCTCAAAAAGGTTCAAAAGAAGCCGAATTATTCTGTAAATTGCATGGTTTTAATGATTACCAGACAGGTATCATAAGCTGGCTTGTAGCCTCCCACCTGCAGTTTAGTACTACTGCTACAAGACGTGACATTACCGATCTTGAGGTGATCAACAATTTTGCTGACTTTGTCGGCGATGAAGAGCATCTAAATTTATTGTACTGCTTAACTGTTGCCGATATTAGTGCAACTAATGATAACGTTTGGAACTCATGGAAAGACAATATCTTCAAGCAACTATATCAGTCTACTAAGATTGCAATTTCTCAAGGAGAGACAGACCTTGAGACTAATATGCAGCAACAGGCTTTAGAACGTAAAGAAAAGGTAATAGAGCTTACAAAAGACTGCAAGAAAGATGATATTCTAAAGTACATAAGACAGTTCCCTATCGAGTACTTTATCCACTATCAGCCCGAGGACATCAGCTGGCATGCGCGTAATATCTTAAGGTATTCGCATACAGATAAGCCTCTAATTCTGTTCTCACAGACTCCAAACGTGGGTACTGAGCTTTTGGTTTACTATCAAAGCAACTCTCCAAAATTCTTTGGAAACCTTGTAAAAACCATGGCGATAAAGCAGTTGAACGTTTTTAGTGCACAGATATTTTTAACGCACAATTTCCATGCATTATGCACAATTATGTTCCAAAACAAAAAAGGTCTACCTCTTGATCATGACCGTCTGAATGGTCTGAGAAAAGCAATTTTGTCAGGTCTTGATGACAAGTCACAAAGCCTTATTTTATCTAATTCAGGACGTAAAATTTTCGATCTTCCAACTACAATTTCTTTCTTAGATTCTGGCTCTGAAAAGCAGACTAAGCTTGAAATCTCTACGCTTGACAGGCAAGGTCTATTGGCTAAAATCGGCATAACACTTGGTAATTTAGGTTGCCTAATCAGTGCAGCTAGAATCACCACCACAGGTGAGCGTGCTGATGATTATTTTGCAATTACCGATGAAAACGGATTACCTTTAGATTCAATCAGAAAAGAAGAACTGACCACAGCATTAAAAGCAGCTCTTGATGAATCTTAAATGCATAAAATGCCAATAGGAGATTTAAATGTCTGTTTTAGACTTACAACCAGTTATTGAAGAGTCTTTTGAAAACCGTGCTTCAATCAATTCAAAGACCGTTACACCACAGTTAAGACAAGCTATCGACGAGGTTATTGCAGCTCTAGATGCTGGTGTAATTCGCGTAGCTGAAAAGAAAGACGGTGACTGGGTTACCAATCAGTGGATTAAAAAAGCTGTTTTACTTTCTTTTAGAATTGAAGACAATTTCTTAACTGAAGTTCCTGGTGGCGCTTTCTACGATAAGGTTCACTTAAAGTTTGAAGGTTACACAGCTGAGCGTTTTGCTAAGGAAGGCATTCGTGCTGTTCCAGGTTGTGTGGTTCGTCGTGGTGCTTATCTTGAGCCAAATACCATTTTATTACCATCATTCGTTAACATCGGCGCTCACGTAGGTTCTGGCACCATGGTTGATACATGGGCTACTGTAGGTTCATGCGCTCAGGTAGGCAAAAATGTTCATATCGCAGGCGGTGCTGGTATCGGAGGTGTTCTAGAGCCAGTTCAGGCAGGTCCTACCATTATCGAGGATAACTGCTTTATCGGTGCAAGATCTGAGGTTGTAGAAGGTGTTATCGTAGGTGAAGGCTCAGTTATTTCAATGGGCGTATTCTTAGGTAAATCTACAAGAATTTATGACAGAACCACAGGTGAGATTTCATACGGTAGAATTCCTCCTCATTCAGTAGTAGTTGCAGGTAACTTACCTTCAAAGGATGGTAAGTACTCACTGTATGCTGCTATCATCGTTAAGCGCGTTGATGAGAAGACCTTATCAAAGGTTGGCCTAAACGAGTTATTACGTCAGGCTCAAGAAGAAGTTCACGGTTAACAGGAGCTGAATTCTTCTCTTTTGAAAAATGCCAGCTCTCGCTGGCATTTTTATGATTAAATGATCCTTATTTTACAACTGCCATCTAATCCTTAACTTTGATTTTTCCTCTTTTACTTAAAACAGTCAGTTTGTCTACTTTTAAAAACAGTTCAGAGAATCCGTTATGATCGAAATAATAAGGTTTTCCACTGACTCTAACCCATGAATTATCTTTTGGAATGTAACCATCGTAGTCAAGGTACATTCCTGCTAATACATCATTAAAACAGCAACCTGGTCCATACCTGTAGACAAAGGCAAATTCTTTTTTCTGATCAAAATCAGGATCATCAAAAGTTCCTCTTTCAAGATTACCTTCAAATGTAACAGTAATTTCTCTGTATTCATCAAGATTTAGGTAGATATCATTAATGGTTGTTATAAAGTACTTGTCTCCAATCACTATTTCTTTTGCCTGTACGCATTGAAACAGTAAAAGCAAAAACAAAAAAATTATCATTTTCATTTTATCAATCCAAGTTTTCCCACGATAAAGTGTAATGCAAAAATAAATACATTTATAAGAACTATGCTTGCTCCTGTCGGAGTTGAAAAAAGGTACGAGGTAAACAGTCCAGATGAAAAGGTTACAACGCTTAAGATTAAACTGTAAATAACAACTGATTTATAGCTTTTAAGAACAGTCATGGCACAAATTGCCGGAAGAACAATTAAATTGGATATCAGTAATGCTCCCATCATTTTCATTCCTAAAACAATGATCACTGCACATATCATGGCCAGAAACATATTTAGAAGCTTTACATTAAGGCCTAAAGCTGTCGCATAATTTTCATCAAAAGTAACAGCAAAAAATTTACGGTAGAGACATGCATAGATAACCATAATCACAGAGCACACCACTATTGTTATATACATGTCAGAAACTCTCATTCCTAGGATCGAACCGAACAGGTAATTGCAGACATCAGTGTTCATTCCTGTTGTTACAGACAGAATCATTACACCTACAGCAAGAGATCCAGTTGAAAGTAAAGCTATCGCAGAATCTGATCTCAGCTTTGTTTTATTGGATATAGAAAGAAGAAAAAATGCGCATAATATGACTACCGGCAGAGAAAAGGTTATAGGAGATTTTTTTAAAGCAACGGACAGTGCCAATACGCCAAAGGCTACATGGGACAGTCCGTCGCCCATCATTGAATAGTGTTTTAATACTAGATTTACGCCTATAAGACTCGCACATAAGCTTATAAAAATGCCGGTGATAAATGCTCTTATCATAAAGGAATATGAAAACATCTGAACAATTTCATCCATCATACACTGTGCTCCGATAGTTCTCTGAAAATTGCACTTTCAATAAATTCCTTACTGTTTCCAAGATATTTGACTTTATGCTCAAGACACAAAACAGAATCACTTTCTTTACAGATCCTGCTTATATCATGACAAACAATCAGGATGGCAACTTTATAGAACTTATTTACATGTCTAATCAGACTGTAGATTTTTTCTCTTGTTCTGCAGTCTAAGCCGGCTTCGGGTTCATCAAGGATCAGAATTTCAGGGCGTGCACAAAGAGCTCTGGCCATGAGAATTATCCTTTTCTGACCACCTGACAGTGAAAAGAAAGATCTATCCATAAGATCTTTTATACCTAATTCTTCAATTACACTTGATAAATGGATTTTTTCCTCCTTTGATAACCAGAAATTGAATAATTTCTTTGAAAATCCACTTACAACTATTTCATACGCTGTAGCTGGAAAGAATTCTCCGTCCTGGTTCTGTTGCGACATATAGCCACAGGTTACGTGTCTGTCTATGGATATAGAACCATGGTATCTTTTAATCTCCTTGGTAATAGCCTTTACTAAAGTGCTTTTACCTGATCCATTTGGACCAATAACAGCAAGATACTGACCTTCAAAAAGAGAAAAAGAAACGTTGTCGATAACCTTTTGCATACCAAAGGTTATGGTCAAATTGCTAACATTAAGAAGAGAGTGCATATAAAAGCAGCAGCTTTCACTGCTGCCTCCTATGTTAATAAATACTATTGAAGTGCTTTCTTTAATACAGGAAGATTGCTTCTGAACAGAGAAATAAGACTCTCATTATTCTTAAACTGTTCTTTTGTAACATTGTGCCCTGTATTGAACACTGCTACATTAGCATCTACTGCCTGAGCGACAGTATTTGCAATAGAATCAGAAGTCAGCTCAATTTTAAGAATAGTTTTTGATTTGTTTTCCCTGGCCTTATCAATCAGAAACCTAATAGTTGCAGGAGATACTTCAGAATCGTCAGAACAGCCTTTAAATGCGGCAAAATAATCTAGTGAATAGTCTTTTACAAAATATAAAAGGGGAAATCTGTCACCAAAAATTAAAACCGATTTATTTGAATCTTTGATGATATTTCTGATCTCACCATCAAGTTCTTTAAAGTCTTTGATATAGAGGTCAGCATTTTTTCTATAGGCATCCTTATTGTCAGGATCAAGCTTAATGATTTCATCAGCAAGAAGTTTAATTAGCTTCTCATCATTTAAAGGAGATGTCCAGACATGCTCATCATATTCAACTTCATCTGAATCATGACCTGCCTCATCCTTTTCTTTCTCCATTCCCTCCTTTTCCTCTTCTTCACGCAGTTTTACCTTATCTGTAAAAGCAAAATGCCTGATTTTTTTATCTGAAGATTTTAAAAGATTTTCAATCCACTCATCATTTTCACCTCCGTTGAATACAAAGAGATCTGAATTCATGATTGAAATAATATCGTTTGGTGATGGCTCAAAACTGTGTGAATCTGCTCCTGGTTTTAAGAGGATTTTTACCTTTGAGTGTTCACCTACGATATGTCTTACAAGATCATACTGAGGGAAACCGGTTGTAACAATATTAAGCTCTTTACCATAAGCTTCTGAAAAAAAAGAAAACACAATTGATAAAAGAACAGCGTATGTTCTAATTTTAGATATAAACATATAAACCTCGTAAAAATAAAAAAAGTAATTAAACGTTTAGTTACTTTTTTATTCTGTCTTTTTAACGCGGTTTGAAACGAGAGTTTCCTTTGCAAGAAATAGAGAAATGATTGCTGTTCTTTCTGAAGAAAAAACAGAGCAGAAATTAAATAAGTTAGAATTTAGTGAAGATCCTATAGGAACATTGTTATCGCCTGAAAGAGCATGAATACAGATACAGGTTGGACAGTCTTCAGGATCGTCACAGTGGTGATTCGCATTTGAGACTGCATAAAAAGAATAGAAACATGTTGTAGCGACTAGCAGAAATGAAAGGAACAATATTCTTATATTCCAGTTTTCATTTCTTCTGAGCATGTCTAATCACCTCTGATGTTTTTATACAGCTTAAATTTTGTTTCGTCAAGTAATTTAATAGCAATTATTACTATTAATACAAAGTAGCACTGTTAACCTCTCATCATTACGGTTCAAATGCAACATCAGTCCAGGTTCCGCTTTTGATACGACAAAGCTGATTTACCACTACTTAGGATCTATAAAAACCTATAAAATAGACTTTTTACCTAATTCCTGCTTCAACACTGCTGGCTAAAAGAGAGTTTCTTATAAAACTCTCTTTCAGAGCTGTCAGCTCCACAGGCTTTAATTCGGGAGTAGCTCTCCCTATGATGTTTACCTGTTTACTCCGGTTAATTGCTGCATTTAAGTCCATGTCTATGACGGTCCCACAGTCAGGACATTCATAGACACGGTCTTTTAACGTAATATCTTTCCTGATATAGCCACAGTGAGAGCAGTTCTTTGTACTTGGATAGAATCTGTCTGCTTCGACAATATTTCTTCTGTACTCTCTTGCCTTATACATAAGCTTTTCTTTTAATTTATAGAAACCAATGTCAGATATGGCAAGAACAAGACGATGATTAGGCATCATGCCTTTTACATTCAAGTCTTCTAAAACAATATATTCATAATGTCTTACAAGAACAGTGGTAAGCTTGTGGACAAAATCATCTCTGATATTGGAAATTCAGCTGTGAAGCTTAGTTAATCTTTTAGAAAACTTTTTATAGATTTATCGCAACTTCAAATTATCCATACAAATATTCTATACAAATATTCTAATAAGGTACAATGATATCATCATCAATATCAGCATCAGGATCATAATCAGAATCATCGTCTTGATAATCTTGATATCTGTCCTGTTCAATGGTCATCTTGTTTCCTTTGTCATTGATTACATCACCATCCATATTAGTATCGTTCTTCAAAGATACATCAGGAAGTTCTGCCCTGTCGTATGGGAAGTTCAGTAAGGCATTAGTTTGAATGATGCAGGCAAGTCCTTTGACAAAGCTTGCTCTCCATTGTGGAAGATAACCTTTATCTACTAGATCATCTAAGTAGTCATCTAGAGTATGGTAGTAATCAAGCCATAACTCATTCAAATCATTTAGCTTCTTACCATCCTCATCTGAAACATTAGTTATGGACTCTAGTCGATACTTAAACTCTTTTGAATAGGTGTAATAGGCCTTATGAGCCTCATAGCCACAGATATCCATATCACGGCTTGAGATACACTCTCTTAATAAGAAATAATCACCAAAACCATAGAGTTTGAACATAGATAAGATCACTAAGCCTAAATTTGCTCGAGGATGCTCACCTACTGCATCATCAATACTGTCGTTGTAGAACTGCGAATGAGACCAAGCATTTGAAAAAGCATCCCACTTAGATACAACTTTGCTGTACTTATCAGTATTTAATGGGGAGATCCTCATATAGTCTTCAATACCGTTAATACAGCTGTCTGAAGCAAAGTAGAACTGTTCGCCATTAGCTCCTTCAAAGAATGAACACTGCGACTCTAATGTTTCACCAGTTACGGTCTTACCACCAGTTCCCTGCTTAAATGCATTTTCAGGTAATAGTCTAATACCTTGTGGTTTACCAGCTAGATTCCAAATTCTCATCAGCATGGTTCTGTAAATAATAGGTCTTATAGCCTGAGCCTGCTGAATATTTGGTAATGCAGCTGATAATTGCCTGTAAAAATCAGACCAGAGTTTTAAAGACTGCTCTACAGCATTTACTGCTGAAACAGAACCTTTTACCCTTCTGTATAAAACTGATGAATACTTTAAAAGTTCCATTTCATAGCGATTATCGGTATCATAGACAACAGTCGTAGGATCACCATGCAATGATTTAATGGTATAAAAGCTTCCTGGGAACTCTTTAATATGTCTCTTTCCAACTAAAGAGTACAAAGCTAAATACCATTCTCTGCCATCAGCTTTTATTGGTAAGTTTAAAGCTGAAGCTGAGCTTAAAGATATAACCTTATTCCAGCTTTCATTGTATTTACTAAAGACAGAGTTCTTGTCATTAAAGAGCTTATAGATATATGAAAGAGGTCCTATACCATCCTTTTTATAAAAACGGTCTAATGCTAACTTACAGGAATCGGTGTAATTGAATTTATAGAGATTTGGACGCAACTGTGCTGTACAAAGATCATCAATATTGTCTATATTGGACTTTTCGTATCTGTCTTGGGGCCAAAGTAGAGAGGACAACAATGGAAAATTACATTTAAAATCATTGCCAATGCACAAAGCAGTACACTCTGAGGCAACATTTCTTAAAGTCATGTCAGCACCTGACATGGAAACATCGATAGTAGCAGGAATACCTAAATATTCAGCATCCTCTTTATCAAAAACTAAGGCAAGCTTAGTTGAATCTGGAATAGCTAATAGAAGATTCTCATCTATCTGCAAGTCTAAAGAATTGCCTGAAACCTCACCATACTCTTCAACATTCAACTCATCTGTTTTTACATTTACCTTAATTACAGAATCAGAATCTAATTTCTTTGGTAACAGTAAAGTAAAACGATAGTTGTTTTGAGAATTTTTTGAGCACAGCACTGCTTGAAGCTGTGTATCTCCAGGAGAGTTTACAAAAGCAGAAACTTCAGTCTCACCGTTTGCATAGGTAAGATCGCCTGCTGCCCACATTGCTGCATTTGAATTTGTACTGTAAGTAAGAGCTGTAAGTGCAAATAAATAAGATAGTGACCTCATCATAATAGTAAGTTTTTTGTAGTTCTTATTTTTTTGATAGTATATATCCAATTACAAAAAATGTTACTTATTTTCAGAAAAAAAGTAAAACTGCTCAATAACAAGGAATGACAAGATAGCATTTATGAATGAGTTAAACTCATTTAAGTCATATAGAGATGATAACTGTTTGAGTTTAGTTTTTAGAAAAGGTAAAGAAGCGAAATTTATTGCAGTAACAACAAGGCCTGCTAAAAGCAGGCCTTGATTTGCTATTAGATAGCCTAATTACTTACTAGCCACCGAAGTTATCGAATAAGATATTCTCATCTTCAACGCCTAATGAATGCAGCATATCAACAGCTGACTTAGACATCATAGGAGGTCCGCACATGTAGTACTCAACATCCTCTGGGTTCTTATGATCTCTTAAGTACTGCTCATATAGAACATTTGCAATAAAGCCTGTTAAACCAGTCCAGTGATCTTCTGGCTGAGGATCTGACAGAGCTAAGTGCCATGTAAAGTTTGGATGTTCCTTAGCTAACTGATCGAACTCATCAGCATAGAAAACTTCCTGTAATGAACGAGCACCGTACCAGAAAGAAATCCTACGCTTAGAATTAAGTCTCTTTAACTGATCGAAGATGTGTGAACGCATTGGAGCCATACCAGCACCACCACCAATGAATACCATTTCGTTGTCGGTATCACGAGCAAAGAACTCGCCGAAAGGACCTGAAATAGTAACCTTGTCACCAGGCTTTAAGCTCCAAATATATGAAGACATAATTCCTGGAGGAGCTGATGGGTTGCAAAATGGAGGGGTAGCAATACGTACGTTTAACATGATCAAGCCTTTCTCACCTGGGTAGTTAGCCATTGAGTAAGCTCTGATAGTTGGAGTATCAACCTTTGATACTAACTTATCAAAACCAAAGTGCTTGAATGCGCCCATGTACTGTGGTTCGATATCGAAATCTGCATACTTAACAGTATGTGCAGGAGCCTCAATCTGAATATAACCACCAGCGCGGAATGGAACTTCCTCGCCCTCTGGAATACGCAGACGTAACTCTTTAATGAAGGTAGCAACGTTGTGGTTAGAAATAACCTCACATTCCCACTTCTTAACACCGAATACAGATGCAGGTAATTCAATCTGACAGTCGTTCTTTACAGTAACCTGACAAGCTAAACGCCAGCCTTCTTTAATCTCCTTCTTGGTGAAGTGAGAGTACTCGATTGGTAGAACGTTACCACCGCCTTCAGTTACCTTAACTTTACACTGACCGCAAGCACCACGACCACCACAAGCTGATGATACGAAGATACCCTTTTCTGATAAGTCATTTAATAGCTTACCGCCAGCAGGACAGGTTAAAGTCTTATCTGGATCGCCGTTAACACCAATCTTGATGTCACCTGACTGAACCAGGAATTTTCTAGCAATTAAGATCAGAGCTACCAGTACTACGACGATAGCGCAGAACATTGCAACACCGGCTAGAATAGTTTCCATCTATTCCCCCCCCTTACAACTGAATACCAGAGAAGGACATGAAGGCAACAGCCATCAGACCTGCAGTGATAAAGGTTAAAGGTAAACCGCGTAAGCCAGCTGGTGCATTTGCATACTTGAGCTTTTCGTTAATAGCTGCAAGGATGATGATAGCCAGTGCCCATGAAGAGCCTGAACCTAATGCATAAACTACTGACTCGCCGAAGTTGTATTCACGCTGAACCATGAATGAAACACCAGCGAAGATAACGCAGTTAACAGTGATCAGTGGAAGGAAAATACCTAAAGCTGCGTACAGTGAAGGCACGTATTTATCTAGGAATACTTCCAAGATCTGAACAAGAGCTGCAATCACACCAATATAAGTAATGAAACTTAAGAATGACAGATCTAAACCTGGTGCTAAAGCATCTGGTTTTAAGATGTAGGTGTTGATTAAGTTGTTAACAGGAACAGCTAAAACCTGAACCATGATAACAGCTGCGCCTAAACCTGCTGAGGTTGTTACTTTCTTTGACACAGCAAGGAAAGTACACATACCTAAGAAGAAGGCTAGGGCCATGTTCTCAATAAAAACACTCTTAATGAAGAGAGAAATATAATGCTCTAACATTATTAGTAATCCTCCCTATGAGTATCGTATACGAGAGGCTCCTGTAAGTCCTTACGAATTGACTTAACACCCCAGATTAGTAAACCTAAGATGAAGAATGCGCATGGAGGCATTACAAGTAAACCACATGGTACGTACCAACCGCCGTTGTTTACAGTCTCAAATACGGTTAAACCAAACCAGGTACCTGAACCGAAGATCTCACGGATAGATGCGACAACACATAGAACCAGAAGATAACCTAAACCATTTCCCAAGCCATCTAAAAATGATGGAAGAGGTTTTGACTTTAGGGCGAAACCTTCAGTTCTACCCATAACGATACAGTTGGTGATAATCAAGCCAACATAAACTGATAACTGCTTTGACAGATCGTAAGCAAAAGCTCTTAAGATCTGATCAACGATGATTACCAATGAAGCAATAACAGTCATCTGAGCAATGATACGTACTGAGTTAGGGATGTAGTTACGTACGATAGAAATAGCTAAGTTAGCTAAAGCACATACGCAAGATACTGAAATACCCATAACAAAAGCAGTCTTCATGCTAGAGGTAACTGCTAAGGAAGAACAGATACCTAATACCTGAATCATTACAGGGTTATTTGCAATGATAGGAGTTAGGAATGTTTCCTTTAAGCTAGGACCCTTGTTACTCATTTACAACGATCTCCCCTTTGCTAAGTTTCTCTAAGAATGGCTTGTAAGCATCACCTAGCCAGTAAGCTGACAGATGATCAACACCATTAGAGGTTAAGGTTGCACCTGACAGAGCATCGATATCAAAATCTTTATTCTGTGCATGCTTGGTGATATGGAACTTGTAGTCGCCATTGTCATCAGTTAACTTCTTGTTAACCCATAGGGCCTGCCAACGAGGGTTGTCAATCTCACCACCTAAGCCTGGAGTTTCACCGTGTGAGTAGAAGGTAACACCTAAGATAGTGTTGCCATCAGCAGGTGAAATAGCTACGTAGCCATAAACAGTTGACCATAGAGCCTGACCATAGAATGGTAGGATTACACGCTCAACCTTACCGTCATCGTTCTTTGCAAAATATACTGGCATTAACTTTGAACGAGTTAAGATACCTGCAACATCTTTATCCTTTGGAATTGATACTGATGTCTCAGGCTTCTTTGCTAATGAAGCAAAGTTATAGCCTTCAATTTCGTCTTTATTAACTTTGTCGTCAGCTAAAGCACCGGTATCAACATCGATTAGATGTGATTCAATGTGCTTGTTGAAAGTATCAGCAACTGAGCCTTTAACTTCAAAGCCAGAAACTTTTAGGATACTTACCTGGCGATCGTTAGCAACTGCTGCTGCCTTAAATGGATTTAAAGCAACTACTGCAGATGAAACTAACACAGAGCAAACTAAGCAGAAGGTAATAATGATGACAAAAGTACCTAATGCGGAGTCTTTATTAAGCTTTGACACGGGCTAGTCTCCTCTTGATATTGCGCTGAGTTGCTAGGTAGTCGAATAGAGGAGCCCAGCAGTTAGCGAATAGAATTGCAAGCATCATGCCTTCTGGGTAAGCAGGATTTACGGTACGGATCAGAATTACCATTACGCCGATTAGAACGCCGAATGCCCATTTACCTTTGTTAGTGAATGAGCTTGATACAGGATCTGTTGCCATAAATACGGTACCAAAAGCAAAGCCACCTAAAACTGCGTGCCACTCAAATGGCATGTTGAACATTTCATTGGTTGTTGAACCAATTGCATTGAACAGAGTAGCAGTTAAGAAAGCACCTACTAAGATACCAACCATGATACGGAATGAAGCAACACCGGTAGCCAGGATAATTGCAGCACCAACTAAAATCATGATAGTTGAGCCTTCACCAATTGAACCTGGGATGTTACCCATGAATGCGTCCATCCAGTTGATTGCGTTACCAGCAGCATCCTTTAGAGCAGCCTCACCACCCTGTGCCCACTGAGCTAAAGGTGTAGCGCCTGAGAAACCATCTACTGGAACCCAGCAGTTGGTACCTGAGATTGATGCAGGGTATGCGAAGAACAAGAATGCACGGCCGCAAAGTGCAGGGTTTACGAAGTTTCTGCCGGTACCACCAAATACTTCCTTACCGATAACAACACCGAAGGAAATACCTAAAGCAGCCTGCCATAATGGCATGGTTGGAGGAACAACTAATGCGAACACAATTGAGGTTACGAAGAAACCTTCGTTAATCTCGTGGTGACGGATTAAGCAGAATAAAACTTCCCAGAATGCACCAACAGCAAATACTACGATGTATATTGGTAAGAAATAAACTGCACCAATAACCATCTTTGAGTAGATGCCAGCATCAGTACCTAAGCTTGCGCCTAAGATCTGTGCAATTGCATAATGCCAGTCAGCACTGAATAGGCTGTAGTTCTGAGAAACAACATCAGCTACATTTGGCAATGTTGAGATTGCTAAAACAGTCTGATTACCAATGTTGTACCAGCCCCAGAACATTGCAGGGAAAACAGCTAACCATACGATGATCATAACTCTCTTCAAGTCAACGAAGTCACGTACGTGAGTCTTACCTGTAGTTACACGGCCTGAGCTGTATAAGAAAGTGAAAGTACCCTCATATAAAGGATAGAACCATGATAATAGGCCACCCTTTGTAAAGAGTAGAGAGAACTTCTTTAAGACGTCTAATAACACTTATTAACCCTCCACTTCGATCTTAGTTAAGCTTCTGCGAAGCAGTGGACCGAAGTCGTTCTTGCCAGGGCAAACATAAGTAGCCAATGCAATATCTTCTTCAGAAAATTCTAAGATACCAAGTAGCTTAGCCTGATCGGTATCGTTAATATCGATAGCGCGAACAAGCATAGTTGCTTCAACACCATATGGAGCTAATACTTTCTCGTAGCAACCAATTGGCATGATTGAACGTGGACCGCCGTTTAGAGCAGTGTTGAAAGTATATGTGCTTGGATGAATAAAGTTTGCTAAGAAAGCTCTTGTAGCTGAATGGCGGTGAATACCTAATCCCATCCAGTTCTTTAAGAAGAACTCGTTCTTGGTGCCTTCTTCTAATAGAGCAACACCCTGATGATAACGACCTAAGTAAGCATATGGACCTACAGCGGTGTTACCCCAAAGAACAGTACCAGAAATTACACGAACACCCTGTGAAGAAGCAACAATCTCACCCTCTGTTAACTCTGCAACAGAAGCACCGATAATTGTCTTAACTAAACGAGGTTTCTTAGCCTGTGGACCTGCAAGTGAAATAACGCGAGTATTGTAGAACTCACCTTCTACGAACAGATGACCAATTGCGATTACGTCCTGATAACCAATGTGCCATACAGTCTTGGTCTCTGAAACAGGATCAAGATGGTGGATATGAACGCCTGGTAAGCCAGCTGGATGATGACCCGCGAAAGTCTCTTCCTGAACGTTAGGAGCGGTAACAGAAGGTAATGATTCTGCTCCCTTGCAAACGTATACTTTGAAATCGCCGATGCGGCTTAACACCTTGATACCATTTGCAAAAGCTTCAGCTTCAGCATCAATGATAACCTTAGGGTCAGCAGCAAGAGGATTAGTATCAATTGCTGTTACAAAAATTGAATGAGGTAGGGTACCGATTGTTGGTACTTTGTCGAATGGGCGGGTACGGAAAGCAGTCCACATACCTGATTCAACTAACTCATCAATAACTTCTTTTGAGGACAGGCCTAACAACTTGTCAGCAGGAGTCTTTTTAAACTCTACGCTCTCACCGTTAGGATCTACTTCAATCACTAAAGACTGGAATGCACGACGCTCGCCTCTGTTGATAGCGACAACAGTACCAGCTGCTGGTGCTGTAAAACGTGTTCCAGGATTTTTCTTATCTTCAAAGAGAACCTGACCTTTCTTGACTTTCTGACCAGCTTCAACAGACATTGATGGACGCAGACCAACGTAGTCAGAGCCGATTAAGGCTACATGCTTAACGCTAGGGCTGTCGCTCACCGCCTGCTCAGGCTTGCCGCCAATAGGCAGATCCAATCCTTTTTTGATGTTAATCATAGACGGTTCCAATAAAAAAATTAAGGAGCTAATCTCCTATAACCTACCTGACAAATGCCATAGCAATTTGACTTCTTTTTTTCAAAAAAAGTCACAATTACTAAACAAACAGGTGTACGCATGAATTTTATCATTAAAAGGGGCTAATTGAAATTTTTGCACACAATAAAATTTAACAAAATCTAAAATGTTAGATAAAAATCTTAAATTGAAAAACAGTTGTGTAAATACGTTTACAAAAGTTTCACCTGTATTCTGAAATGTTAAGAATTGACGAAAATTGTAATGTTTGTAAGAAAGGATTTTTGAGTAATAAGACCGTTATAAATTTTCATTTTTGGTCGTTTTCAACTTATAGCAAAAACGAGAAGAGGATATTCTGAAAAATTCCTAAGACTCCATCTCAAAAGTATTTAAGGCCTTTCTAATGATTTAGACAGAGGAAACTGTGAGGAGCAATTTTTAATATACGTTTGATTTTTTTAATATTTTTTTCATAGAAATATAACCAGGATCTTTAGTTATATCTCTTAATGTGCCGGCTTCTTTTCTTTCTTTATAACGACGCTCAGCGGCATCTGCTCTTTTTAAGAAGATAGATGCTACTTCACCTGTCAGTGTAGGGAGCTCTTTAATTGGTCTTGACATATTTCAGTTCTCTTAAATCGGCATTCTAAAATAATCATTTCACTTGCACTTTTGTTCATTGTACACAGCACTCAAGAATATGCACTATGAGTAAATATATGCCTAAATTTTATCTTCCCCGCCAGTTAGAAGATTTAGGTTCTGACTTAAAAGGAGCTACTTTTAATAAGAGCAACATGCCTGGGATTGCTAAAACGGTACAAAAGATAAAGAAGTTTTCCCAGCCCATGAACTCTACTATATAACCTGTGGTTGCATTGCAGAAGGTACGAGGCACAGCGCTTAGTGAAGTTAATAGCGCAAATTGAGTTGCAGCATAGGTCTTGTTAGTTTGAGCAGATAAGAAAGCAACAAAAGCAGAGGTACCTAAACCTGCACCTAAACACTCAGCAATAATTACAAATGCTAATAAGAAAACAGAAGGTGCTGTATCAGAGCCAATACCTTCGTGGGCTAGAATTACAAAACCTAAGATTGTAATTAACTGACCAAAGCCAAAGTACCACAGAGCTTTGTTAATACCAGTCTTTAGCATAATGACACCACCTAGGATGCCACCTATGAGCATTGACCACAGTCCCGCATTTTTAGCTACCAGACCTATGGTTAAAAGATCATAGTGCAGATCGATATAAAAAGGTGTAGCTAAAGCTGTAGCCATTGAATCACCTAATTTGTAGCAGAACACAAACAGGATGATTAAAAACATAGACTTTAGACCGCGTCTGTCCTTGAATTCACGAAAAGGCTCAATTATCGCCTGACGCAAATTTCTAGGAGCATTGATGGTCTCAGGCTCTTTTATAAAAAATGTCACTACAAGAGCTGGCAACATAAATGCTGCGGTTATAAAAAAGACATCAGACCAAGATAAGAACTGAGCAATCACTAAAGAGAGACCGCCAGGAACTAAGCTTGAAGCTCTTGAAGCTGTAATAAATAAAGATGTTCCAAGACCTAACTCTCTGTCAGTTAAGATTTCTCGTCTGTAGGCATCAATTACAATATCCTGTGTAGCTGATGCAAATGACAATATTACAGAGACTATAGCAATTACAGACAGACTGGTTTTAGGAGAGAACTGACCTAATAAAAATATTGAAAAGAAGACTGCAATCTGAGAGATTAACATCCAACTGCGACGTCTTCCTAAATGAAAAAGATTGTACCTGTCAACAAGTGGAGACCACACAAATTTCCAGGTATAAGGGATCATAATTAGAGAGAACAAACCAATTTCTTTTAGGTTTACTCCCTCTTTTCTTAGATATGCTCCTAGTAAGGTTAAAACTACAAAAAGAGGCATCCCTGAAGCAAAACCTAAAGACAGGCATAAAGCCATCTTTTTAGAAAAGATCTCTTTTAAAAGTTGATTCTTGCTAGAAGACATACTGTTGGTTAGTCTCTGAAATTCTCGTACTGTAGAGGCTGTTCGATTTTAGAACCTCTAACTAGAGCGATAGTAGCCTGCAGATCATCTCTCTTTTTGCCAGTTACTCTGATGATGTCATCATTGATCTTTGCATCAACTTTTAACTTGGCATCTTTGATCTGCTTGATGATCTTTTTAGCAAGTTCTTTGTCAATTCCTTCTTTAAAAGACACAACCTGAATTGATTTCTTGCCTGAACGTGTGATCTCTTTAAACTCGGCTGCAGTAGCTTCGATGTTACGCTTAATTAACTTCTGTCTTAAGATGTCATCCATCTGCTGAATCTGGAATTCCTCATCAGCTTCAAGCTTTACTTCGTTTTTGGTCTTATCGAAGTTGTAAGAAGCCTCAACGCCTCTGAAGTCATAGCGTGTCTGAAGTTCACGGTTAGCATTATCAACTGCGTTTTGAACTTCATCTTTTTTTAATTTAGAAACAATGTCAAATGATGGCATAACTATCCTTTATTCTATTTGAACTATTCTTAATGTACTATTCTCTTTGAATACTATTCGTCTTTGAGAATAGTCTGTACTAATTTTTCAATACTCTCATTATCAAGAGTTTCGTCATGTAATAACTCATCTCTTGTGCCTTCAAGTATGAAGTGATCAGCAAAACCTTTTACTATAACTTCAGATTTTGTCTTAGAGCTGTCCAGTGTTTCATTAAACTTTTGAACAACCGCCAATATTTCCTGACCAATACCACCGTGAACTACACCTTCTTCTAAGGTAATAATAGCGTCATGGGTTGAAGCTAATTGCTTTACAAGCTCAACATCCAATGGTTTTACAAAACGCATATCAGCTAAAGTCAGGTTGTATTTTTGAGCTACAGGGTAAACTCTCTTTGCAATTGAGCCAAAAGCACAGATTGCAATCTTTTTACCTTCTAAAAGTAATCTGCCCTTACCTATTTCAATGGTGTCATCTAATGACAGACCACTTACACTTGAGTTATCACTGGTTCTTTCATATCTTACAACACAAGGCTTGTTTAACTTGTAACCTGTGTTGAGCATTAAGAACTGCTCTTTTAAGTCTGATGGGGTCATAATCACCAGATTTGGTATGCAACGCATGAAGGCTATATCAAACATACCCTGATGAGTAGGACCGTCAGGACCTACAATACCACCTCTATCTACAGTCACTAATATTGGCAGATCTTGAACTGCCATATCATGGATTAGACCATCATAGGCTCTTTGCAAGAAGGTTGAGTAGATAGAAACTACAGGATGCAAACCACCTGCCGCTAGACCTGAAGCAAAGACAAAAGCATGCTGTTCTGCAATACCTACATCATAGAATTGCTCTGGATACTGCTCTGAGAACTTTTGCATACCTGAACCTAATGGCATAGCTGGAGTTATACCAATAAGTTTCTTGTCATTTTTAGCTCTTGCGCATAACCAAGAGCCAAAACCTTCAGAAAATGAGATTTGACCATGTTTGTCCTTGTCAGTGATACCTAATTCAGGATCAAAGGATGGAACTCCATGGTACTTTGTTGGATCTTTTTCAGCAGGTTCATAACCTTTACCTTTTTTGGTTACAACATGAACTAACTGCAATCCACCAATCTTTCTTACATTCTGCAGGATTGAAACTAAACCTGCAATATCATGACCATCAACAGGTCCAATGTAATTAAAGCCTAACTCCTCAAAGAATGTACCTGGCATGATCATGCCTTTTACGTGTTCCTGAGCTTTTTCTGCTAATTGTTTAATTGCAGGCAGACTTTGTAATACTTTCTTACCACCTTCTACGAATTTTACATAATAAGGGTTTGCAAGAATTGAAGCTAAGTACTGAGCAACTGAGCCAACATTTTTAGAGATACTCATCTCGTTATCATTTAAGATAACGATTAAATCAAGATCTTTAGTAGAGCCTGCGCAGTTTAAAGCTTCATAGGCAGCACCACCTGAGAGTGCACCATCACCAATGACAGCAACTACTTTATTGTGAGTATTCAGTTCTTTTTGAGCAACTGCTAAACCTAAGGCTGAACCTATAGAGGTTGAGGCATGACCAGTGCTTATAAGATCATACTCTGTCTCCCCTCTCCAGATAAAAGCATGCAGACCACCTTTCTGTCTGATGGTTCTTAACTGATCTTTGTGTCCGGTTAAGATCTTATGAGGATATGACTGATGACCAACATCCCAAACGATTTTGTCGTCAGGGGTGTTAAATACATAATGAAGTGCAGTTGTAAGTTCAACAACAGCAAGTCCTGATGCTAAATGACCTGCTGTCTTACTTACTGAATCCACAAGATAAGAACGTACCTCCTGGCAAACATTTGGCAACTCTTCAACTGGGAGATTGCGCAAATCTTTTGGTGAGTGGATCTTATCTAATAGAGGTGTAGAAATTTCTGTCACGGATTTAATGATCTCTATTTACTGCAAATAAGGCAAATTGCTCTAAAATGGAAGTATCAATAGCCAGATCTTTTAATGAAGCTATAGCTTTTTGAGCACATTCATGAGCGAACGCTTTAGCCTTATCGATACCTAATAGTGCAGGATATGTGCTCTTATCTAATGAAATATCTGAGCCCTGAGTCTTTCCCATCACAGCAGTATCGCCAATTACATCTAAGATATCGTCCCAAACTTGGAAAGCAAGTCCAGTCCACTTTGCGTACTCATCTAGTTTCTCAATTTGAGTTTTTGTTGCGTTGTCAGCGCAAGCTGCTCCCATTAGAACAGCAGCTCTAATTAAAGCTCCTGTTTTCTTTGAATGTAATAGACGTAGTTCATCAAAAGATAAGTGTTTACCTTCTGATGCCAAATCAATTGCCTGACCACCACACATTCCCTGATAGCCAGCTTTTGTAGCTAGTAATCTTGTTAATTGGGCTACAGCTCTGTCTGAAAGACCTGATTTTTCATCAGATAAAATTTCAAAAGCAAGTGTCTGCAAAGCATCACCTGCTAATAAAGCTACAGTCTGAGAAAACTTTACATGCACTGTATCATGACCACGACGTAATTTGTCGTTGTCCATTTCAGGCATGTCATCATGAATTAAAGAATATGCATGCACACATTCAATTGCAGCTGCTGCATAGTCAAGTTTTTCAATACTCTGACCTAAAGCTAGGCCTGTAGCATAAACAAGTAAAGGACGTGCTCTTTTACCACCTAAAAGCAGACCATAACGCATGGACTCTTTAAGCTCTGGAGCATCATCATCAAACTTGTTTATGTATGACTCCATGAATGAGTTAATTCTAGAAGCCACATCTTTTGCAAATTCTTTAAGATCCAATTTATTCTCTTTAAAAGACGTTTTATTTTAAGTTCAAGTACGTATTACTTTTAAGTAAAAAGGATGTTGCGGTTCTTTTACTTAAAAAGGTAAATCTTCTGATTTAGGTGAGCTTTTAGCTTCAAGCTCATCTAAAGCATCATCAGATGCGCTATCTGGTAGTGCTTCATCAGACAATGCATCATCAGATAAAGATTGCTGAGCCTTCTTACGGGCAACAGTGATCTTTTGTGAGAGTGAATCTAGCGATTTCTTGCATGAAACCGCCAGATCCATCCCCTGACTGTAAACAGATATAGCCTCATCAATCGAAAGATTACCTTCCTCTAATTTGGAGGTCAACTCTTCAAGTTGTTTTAAACGCTCTTCAAGAGATGTCATCTGTTTTGCAGCCATTTTTTATCCTCACTATGAACGAAGTACTGCGCCGAACTTGTTCTTTGCTTTCTCAACAATCTTTGAAGATAACTCATCAATCTGAGCATCTTCTAAGGTGTGTTCAACATCCTGAGCAATTACACCTAAAGCTACAGAACGCTTATCACCTAAAGACTCATCTTCGAATACATCGAAGATCTTAACATCCTGAACAATTGCGCCACCTACTGACTTGATTAAAGCAGTTAATGAAGCAACTGGTACAGACTTGTCGATAACAAAAGCAAAGTCACGACGTACTGATGGGAACTTAGAAATTGGGTGATATACAGGAACAACTCTCTTTTCAACAGCTGGACGTAATAACTCAAATACGCCAACATGCTGCTTGAAGCCTAAGGCTTTAGCTGTTAATGGATGAAGCATACCAACGAAGCCAACCTTTACGCCGTTCTTAAAGATGTCAGCACTCTGACCAGGGTGTAAGAACTTTTCATTTGAGCGAGCAAAGGTATATGAATCAGAATCAGCGGTTACAGCTAGTAAAGCTTCAACATCACCCTTTACATCGAAGAAATCTACAGCTCTGCTCTTTTGTGTCCATGACTCATCGTCAATATCACCTACAGAGATACCTGCAATCATAGCTTCCTGACGAACACCGTTCTCAGCATCCTTATCGATGATGTAACGTAAGCCCTGCTCAAATAGACGAACTTTACGCTGCTGACGGTTTGCATTGTATTTAGCTACAATTGAAAGACCTGCTAATAAGCTTGTACGCATTGCAGATAATTCTGGTGAAATAGGTGTTGTCAGCATTAAAGGTTTGATATCAGAGAACTCTGATAAAACTTTTGGATCGGTAAATGAGTAAGTAATAGCCTCATTGTAACCTACATCAACTAAAGCCTTCTTAATCTGTCTGTCTAATACAACCTCTTCTTTCTCATGAACCATGTAAAGCTCACTTACAGGAGTTGCATTAGGAATGTTGTCATATCCGTAGATACGAGCAACTTCTTCGATTAAGTCCTCTTCAATAGCAATATCAAATCTGAAACTTGGGCTTACAGCAGTAAAACCGCCATCAACCTTAACAGGATTTAACTCAAGATTCTTTAAGATGGTATATACGGTGTTCTCATCAATGGTCTCACCTAATACCTTGTACAGCTTTGATAAGCGCAGAGTAATTGGCTTATGAACTGGGATCTTATCTTGTGCTACAACTTCGTTTACAGGACCTGCTTTGCCGCCTGCAATCTCAATTAACAGTGCAGTTGCTCTTTCCATAGCACGTAGCTGATTGTCATGATCAACACCACGCTCGAAACGGTGAGAAGCATCAGTATCTAAACCGTACTGACGAGCTCTACCCTTAATTGCATCAGGTGAGAAGAAAGCGGACTCTAATAGAACATCAGTAGTGTTCTCATCAATGCCCGAGTTTAATCCTCCAAAGATACCTGCTAAAGCTACAGGGCCTTTGTTATCTGCAATAATTAAAGTGTTATCCTTTAACTTAATCTCTTCACCTGAAAGAACGGTGATTGGCTCGTCCTTGTGAGCTTTACGTACGACAATCTTGTCATTTAATTTGTTTAAATCAAATGAGTGTAATGGCTGGCTGTACTCAAGCATTACGTAATTGGTTACGTCAACGATTGGAGATACAGAACGGATGCCACAACGACGTAGCTTCTCAACCATCCACAGAGGTGATTTAGCTTTTTGATTTACGCCACGAATTACTCTGTCGATATAACGAGGGCAAGCATCTTTATCTTCAACTTCAACAGGGAAAACATCCTGAATTTCAGGAGCTACACTCTTTATTTCAGGATATTTGAACTCTTTACCTAAAAGCACAGCAACTTCACGAGCAATACCGCAGATACCTAAGCAGTCTGGACGGTTTGAAGTTAAATCAACGTCGATTACGTTATCGTTTAACTTGAAGTACTCACGAATATCCATGCCTAATGGAGCATCTTCAGGTAACTCTACGATACCATCGGACTCATCTGCCATACCTAACTCTTTGTATGAGCAGAGCATACCGTTTGACTCAACACCGCGAAGCTTAGCTTTCTTAATGGTGATGCCATTTACATGGGCACCGATTAAAGAACAGCAAACTTTTAAACCTTCACGGCAGTTGTGAGCGCCACATACGATCTGGAAAACCTGACCATTACCAACATCAACTTTAGTTACGTGCATGTGGTCAGAATCAGGATGTGGGACACACTCTAAAACTTTGCCTACTACAACTTTATCGAAGTTGTCAGCAACAGGGCTTATAGAATCAACCTCTAAACCTGCCATGGTGATCATGTCAGATAACTGTTCTGCACTTAGGTTGTTCTCAACCCACTCATCAATCCATTGTTTATTGAAAATCATTTTCTTTATCCAACTTGTATTAGGCTAATGTACTAGGCAAACTGCTTTAAGAAACGCAGATCATTTTCAAAGAATGCGCGTAAGTCATTTACGCCATAACGAAGCATAGTCAAACGCTCTACGCCCATACCAAAAGCATAACCAACATACTTATCTGTATCGATACCAACATTGCGAAGTACATTTGGATGAACCATACCGCAACCTAAAACTTCTAACCACTTACCACCTTTTCTGCGCAGATCAACTTCTGCAGAAGGCTCTGTGAATGGGAAGAATGAAGGACGGAAACGAACCTCTAGCTCTTCTTCGAAGAACTTTAATAAGAACTCGTTTAAAACACCTTTTAACTCAGCAAATGAAGTGTGCTCTTCAACTAACAGACCTTCAACCTGGTGGAACATTGGGGTGTGAGTCATATCGTAGTCGTTACGATATACACGACCTGGAGCAATAATTCTGATAGGAGGTTTCTGAGTCTCCATAGTTCTTACCTGAACTGATGAAGTCTGAGAACGTAACAGAAGACCGTTTTCTACAGAGAAAGTATCCTGTGAAGAACGAGCTGGGTGATTTGGTGGAAGATTTAAAGCATCAAAGTTGTGATAGTCATCTTCAATCTCAGGACCACCTACAACAGAGAAGCCCATTGAACCAAAGATCTCTTTAATTCTTTCAATAGTACGGCTAATTGGGTGCTCATTGCCAAGCTCTCTCTTGCGACCTGGAAGAGAAATATCTACAGTCTCTTTAGAGAGTTTTTCTTCTAAAGCAGCTTTTTCAATCTGAGCTTTGCGTGCTTCAACAGCCTCAACAACAGCCTGCTTTGCTTCATTGATAACAGCACCGCGCTGAGGACGCTCTTGAGCTGAAAGCTTGCCAAGCTCTCTCATAAAGGCAGCAAATTCGCCTTTTTTACCTAAAAAATTAACACGAACAGCATCTAACTCTTGAAGATCTTTTGCGTTATTTGCTGCTGCAACGCCATTTAACTTGGCTTCTTCTAACTTGTCCATCGATATATACCAGTATCTAAAAGGACTTGATGTCCAAAAATTACAATTATAGATAACCCACTATTATCGCATTTTTAACGCTGAATAGGAAATTAAAATCATCTGCACTGTAAATAGCCTATATCAGAAGGAAAAACACGATAGATATGAGAATAAGAAGACATTAGTACAACTGTCGAAATTACATCTGTCAAAAAGAGTCAGCTCAAACCTTGCCTTGTCAAATGGTAAGAACAAAAGCTAAAAGCGCTGTGTGTAGAAAGGAGCTACAAGCTATTTAATCTAAACGAACTTTAAAGATTTTTTTAAGATATCATACGTCATTTCCCGTATACTAGGCGCAAAGAACAACTGTTCTTTTATAACTACTATTCTTTTATAACTACTATTCTTTTATAACTACTATTCTTTTATAACTACTATTCTTTTATAACTAAGACATTAAGTCTAAACATTTTGAGGTATGAAATGAAATTTAAGTCTCTTCTACTATTACTAGGAGCCGCATCTTTATTATTAACAGGATGTGTTAACTCTACAGTTCAATCTAAGCCTGTTAGTATCACAAAAATTGAGCAGAACGTGACAAAGAACCAGACCACACTATCTGATTTAAGAGCAATGTTAGGTACTCCTTTTGTTATTGGTAAGACAAAAGATGATCACAAGAAAGTAGCAGGTTTCATGTTAAGAACTAGCTCTTGGGCAAACGAAGGCAAAAATTTTGCCAAGCATATGCTTACATTTGGCTTTGGTTCAAAGGCGACACCTTATGTAATCAAAAATGCTATCTTTAAATTTGATGATAATGACGTTGTAACTGATTACGCTTTCAATGGCTATAGTTTCATCATAAAACACAGAATGTCTTTTTGGAATGAGGCCCAAAGAGAGCTTACAGACGAAGAGCTAAAGTCAGATGTTTCTTACACTGAAGATGAAACATACGACAAGTACTTAGAATCTGTTGCAAAAGAAAAAGGAGTTGCAGTATCTGACTTAGATTCAGATGTAAAAGAAAAGGAATTCAAATTCTGCAATATTTATTGCCAAGGCATCAATGGTGCTTTAAAGACATTTGGTAATTTTGACATTACAGATGGAGATCCTGCAAAAGAACCAAATGACGGCACAAAGGCACTTCTTGTAGAGTAATGTAAACTCTAGTGATTTTTAAAGTGGTAGCAGAGGCTACCACTTTTGCTATAAAGACAAGGTAAAGAAAGGCTTCTTTACAGACAATATGAAGTGACCTCCGCGAATGTAAATTCGTGGATTTACCGTGTAAACT